>Ga0207695_10000117_pt1 | contig 237982 bp, 198 predicted proteins | sample KBSC54metaG_FD_184354 | JGI IMG/M metagenome (GOLD analysis project Ga0207695, IMG submission 184354) | Corn rhizosphere microbial communities from Kellogg Biological Station, Michigan, USA - KBS C5-4 metaG (SPAdes) (version 2) | ecosystem: Host-associated > Plants > Roots > Rhizosphere >...
ACTTACCGAAAACAATTTCGCGGACCTTTACCGGTGATGAATAGAGCAGGCTGATGGTACCGCCGTTTATTTCGCGGCTGATGAGGCCCATAGTTAGCAGCGGTATATACAAATACAGGTTTTGCATAATGCTGGGAAACAAGCCCTGATAAGGGCTCATAAACACTTCCTGCGTTAAATTATGCATATATTGCAGGCCCATACCGCCCATTTCCTGCTGGCTGGCGAAGTTGTTCAGCACTTTGGTATAGGTAATTGCGCATTCAACCAGGAAGGCGATGGTTAAAAACCAGGCTATGGGCGAGTAAAACAGGTTGCGCAGCTCGGATTTCGCTATTTTGAATATTAATTTCATTATCGTGGAAAAATTTAGGATTGAGTTGATTTTGTAGATAGTTGTTTGAAGATCTCATCAAGTGCTGTTTTATCAAGGTTGATCTCGGTTAAGCGCCAGCCGCTGTGTACACTTGTTGCTATAAGGCGTTCTGTTATTTCCCGGTCGCCGGTAAAATATACGCGGGCCTGCCGTTCAGTTATAAAATCTACTTTATCCACACCTTTTACCTTCAATAGCTCGGCTGCTGCCGGCGGGTTCTCCATGTGCATCAGTACACTATGCGGCTCCACATAATTATTAAAGGCATCCATGGTATCGGAAAAAACAATACGGCCGTCGGCTATCATTTTTATCTCCTTGCACAGCATCTGTACTTCCGATAAAACATGCGATGAGAAAATAACCGCGTGTTCAACAGCTATCTCTTTGATCAACGACCTTACCTCGGTGATCTGGTTGGGGTCCAGACCATTGGTCGGTTCATCCATTACCACCAGCTTTGGTTTGTGGATGATGGACTGCGCGATACCCACGCGCTGGCGGTAACCACCCGACAGGTTTTTGATAAGCCTGTTGCTGAAGTGCGTTATGCCGCAGCGGTCCTTAGCTTCTTCCAGTGCCGGCTTAATGGCCATCTTTTCCATTTTACGTAATTCCGCTGTGTAGATGAGGTATTCATCTACCGTAAAATCCAGGTACAGGGGCGGGTTTTGGGGAAGGAAACCTATCTGCCTTTTAGCCAGTTCAGGGTTTTCGCGGATGTCTACCCCATCAATCAGTACGGTACCTTCCGTTTGGTTCAAAACGCCGCACATAATGTTCATGGTGGTGGATTTGCCGGCCCCGTTTGAACCCAGCAAACCCAATATCCCGGTACGGTTTATTTCCAGGTCGATGTCGCGGATAGCCCAGGATGTACTGTAACGATGGGATAGACCTTTAATACTTAAAATCGAATTTTCCATTTTTTAATGTTTAATATTATCACCATCCGGCGTATAAAATGATACCCCGGACAGTGATTTTAGGTGAATTTGTTATCAGCAATAAATTGATCAGTGATAGCCCGGATTTTGGATAAGGTGGCTGTTTAGTTGCAGTTGCGCCTGTGGCAACGGATATAAGGCAAAATCGGGTTTCCAACCAGTTAGTACGGCAGATGCCTGCCCACTTGCGGGATATTTGGTATTATTAGCCGTTCTGTTCAAGTCAAACCACCTGTTGCCAAATTCAAAACATAATTCTGTCCGCCTCTCCTTTCTCACAGCGGCCAATACAGCAGCTTTCGATGTTGCATCGGCAGTACTGGGACCTAAACCGGCTCTTTCACGAATAGTATTTACATCGGCCAAAGCACCCACCAGGTTATCAAGTTGTGCAGCAGCTTCTGCGCGTATGAGGTACATTTCACCAAGCCTTAGCAGCATGTAATCTGTGGCTGGGCTGGTTGGATATGGGTCTTTATATTTGGCAGGATAATAGAAATTCTGGCCATTTACTACATTCACTCCCAGCCAATTTGCCATGCGCAGATCTCCGGGCTCAAACTGATTTAACAAAGAATCTGTTACTATAAAAGTTGGTATTTGATTAGAAGAATAAGGTGTAAAGGATGATCCTTCTCCAGAACCCTGGTATTTATCCAAAATAGGCACCTGCCATATCGCTTCAGCGCTGCCATCCAAAAATACATCACTTAAAGGAGTGGTTGTAATATCATATAAACCTGATTTAATAACCGAATCAGCTTCAGTGTAAGCAGACGGCCATTTCTCCTGGTATAAATGAACTTTTGCCTGCAACGCTACCGCAGTATAAAGGTTAGCACGCATGTGCCCTGATGAAGGATAAGTTACCGGTAATTTTTTAACGGCATCATCAAGGTCGGCTAATATTTGTGTATACACAGCATCAACAGAGGCCTGGGGCAGTTGAGTGTTGGTTCTATAATCGGTTGTTGTAACCAAAGGCACACCACCAAATAAATTAACCATGTTAAAATAACAAAAAGCCCGTACAAATTTCATTTCGCCTGTAATTTGTTTCACAAACGCGGGCGATAAGTTGCTGTTGTTGGTTATTCCGGCCAGTACATCATTTACCTGGTATATTTCTGAATAAGGCGCCTGCCACAATGAACTTACTTCGCCATTTATCGGAGTTACAGTATAACTATAAAATTGTGCTTGATCACCATAACCTCCGATAACTTCATGAGCTGAAAGCGCTGTAGATATGGTAAGCATTCCATCTTTATAAGGAAGGCCACTTCCTCCGGGAGTAAAAGAATACACACCGGCAACAGCCGTAATGGTTGTGGAGCTATCTGCAAATACCTGTTGGCGCGTAATTTGTGTTGGAGGATTAACCGGTATTTCAATTAATTTTTTGCAGGAAAAAACGGTACTCAGGGCAATTAATAAACCACCTGCCAGCACTTTATTTTTATAAGAAAATAATTTTTTCATGATAATGATTGTCTAAAATTTGAGATTTAAACCAAATGCAATAATGCGCTGCAAAGGGAAATTGGTAAAATTACCGGGCTGTTCAGGGTCGCCAAACTTATAGTTAGTGATGGTGAACAGGTTTTGCGCATTCACAAAAATGCTGGCATTCTTAATGTTAACTTTTTGAACCCAGGCATCAGGCAAAGCATAAGATAATGCTACAGTTTTGATCCTTAGGTAAGTATCATTGGTATACGCTCCGCTTGATTGTGCAAAATAATATGGGCTGCCAACATAAGGCGAATTGTAACTGCTTCCCAGTCGTTGTAGCGTGGCATGTGTATCGCCTGGCCCAGTCCAATATTTACCGAGTACATAAGCAGGTATATTGCTTGCGAAACCTGGATAATTGTTGCCATAAAGCGCGGAAAGCGCGTTAGGCTGGGTACCGCTTGAAAACTGGCAGAAAACATAAAAGCTGAATTGCTTATAATTAAAATTATTGCCAAAGCCTCCCATGAAGTTGGTTTCCCGGTTACCAATTACTACTGCGTCTCCGCCTTGCGACGCTGGTCTGTAATCGGGCGATGAGGTAACTGACCCATCTGCCTTGTAATATTCAAACAATCCGGTAGTAGGATTAATCCCTTTATACCTGTAACCAAATACAACGGTAGTAGGCTGGCCTATAACATACTGGTTGGCATAAGATGACGATTCCAGACCGGGGAATGCAAGTAATTTGTTACGGTTGAATGAAATATTAAACGTGCTTGTCCAGGTGAAGTCGTTACTTTTTACATTAGTTGATTTTAGTGTAAACTCCAATCCTTTGTTTTGAACATCGGCCGGTTGATTTTCATATACCGTAGGGAAGCCGGCTTGTGCAGCCAATGGATATTCAACCAGTTGATCGCCTTCACGATCCCTGTAATAGGTAGCGTTTAAAAACAATCGGTTATTAAAAAAGCCAAAGTCCAATGCTACATTTATTGATTTTTTTGTTGCCCATTTAAAATCAGGGTTATACAGGTTAATCGGGATGTTTTGCTTAATGCCCTGGAAAGGTGTGGTATTACCGTACGGGAAAGCACTATACAATGCCTGGAACTTATAGCCCTCAGAGGCATCACTTCCTGTGGTTCCATAACTGCCGGAAAGCTTACCATAGCTAATGAAAGGAAGGGCATTTTTAAATGCGCTTTCTTCAGAGAATATCCAACCGGCGCCTAATGAACCAAAGCTACCAAACTGGTTGCCCGGCCCGAAATTGCTGGAACCATCTCTTCTGCCACTAAATTCAATAATATATTTTTGATCATAAACATACTTCAAGCGGCCAAATATAGCTACGTATTTAGTGAGGCCTGCAACGTCGTAAGGAGATAGGGAGCTTGCGCCATTAATTGAATTTAGGAAAGCATCATTTGAATAACCATAAGCCTGGGCTTGATAAAAATCACTGGTGCTTTTTTCATATGTGCCACCCAGCAAGGCGGTTAATTCGCCTTTACCAATAGTTTTATTATAATTTATTTGCGGGTCAATATTAATATTTTGAGTAGCGTTATTAGCAAAGGCTGCCTGAATATTAACATAAGATGGGTTTTGCGCTGTAGATGGATCTATGGAGTGCTCTGTTCCGGTATTACGGCTAAAGCCCATACTGGCGCCAATTTTTAAATTTTTTACTATCTCATAGTTAAGATTTAACGAACTATTGAAATTATAGGATTGCAAAGTAGTGGTTTGTAGTAAACCGGCATAAAAATTAGTATATATAGGTACGTTTTTATAGTTCCAAACTAATTTTCCGTTACCATCTACCAAGTCGGGATAATTAGGGGGTAACAACACGCCATTGCCATACCCTCCGGCAGAATTGTTTTGATCATAAGCATAGTCAGTGATCAGTGTAAGGTCAAATTTTTTATTTGCCGAGACAGTGGTTAATGCACTATGCAGTGTATATCTCTGATCGGAAAAGCTACCGGGGTAATTATAGTCTGACCGTGTATAACCGCCAGAAACGATGAAGGTATTACTACCATTACCGCCGGATACGCTGCCATGGATATCAGTATTGTGGGTACTATTTCCCTGGATAATTTTTTGCCAGTTTGTGTATTTGTTTTGATCAAAAATTTTCAGGTCAGGCGCAAAACTAACATAATCCCCCGGATCGCTACTTGGCGTTAAGGTGTCCTGGGCAAACGCCTCTCTTCTTAATTGAAGATATTGTTGCGTGTTTAATAATTTTATAGGCCTGGCAACCGCGTTAACCTGGTTATTCGCATTTATGTCGACAGTTGTTTTACCGGCTTTCCCTTTTTTTGTGGTTATCAAAATAACGCCGTGAGCGCCCTTTGTACCATAAATAGCGGTTGCATCAGCATCCTTAAGAATGGTGATACTCTCTATGTCATTAGGGTTAATATTATTAAAGGCACCTATACCCATTGCCTGGTCCAGCCCTCCGCTAAAAGATTGCCCGTTAGCGAGGTTAGATAATTGACTAACGTTAACGTTTTGCGGAGCAAAAGGTACGCCATCTACAATAAAGTAAGGCTGGTCATACGGTTTAAAGCTAAGTCTATCGGTAGCTAATGAGTTTTGGCCGCGTAGCTGCACCAATGTTGTCGAGCCGGGCACACCATTCATGGCAATAACAGACAGCCCGGGAACTTGCCCTTCTAATGCTAATAAAGGATTTGTTACCGGTTGTTTTTCTATTGCATCAGCGCCAACACTATATACCGAGCCAACACTAAAACGCTTGGATTCTTTGCCATAACCAATCACCTGTATCTGGTCGAGCGCAGAAGGTGAATTGTGCATAACCAAACGGAGCAAAATATCTTTGCTGTTAACCTGTATAGTCTTTTCAAGCTTGCTGTAGCCAACATAGGTTACGGTTAATGTATAATGGTTTTGCGATATGTTTGGAAAATCAAATTCGCCCGTGTTATCCGTGAATACACCATAAGTATACGGAGGTTCTTTTGAAATTAAGAATACAGATGCGCCTGACAGCGGTTGCCCCAGGCTATCAATAACCTTGCCGCGTATATGTGCCGGCAAGGCCAAAAACTTCGCGGCCTTATCTTTAAGGCCTTCCAAGAACGATGGCTCTTTTTGGGAGACTTCTACCGACTTGTAGTCAATTTTGTAATCCAGGGGTTGATCGTCAAAAATCTTTTTCAATACTTCGGCCAGTTCCATGTTTTTTACGCTAATCGTCACCGGCTTAGCCGCCTGTATAGTAGTGGTGGTATAAGCAAAATCGTAACCAGTTTGATTACGTATCTGCTCAAATACGGTGGTTAATGACGAATTACGTTCAGACAAAGTAACCTTTTGCGCAAGGGTACTGGCGCTCACCTGCATAAAGGCTAAGAATAGCATCAGGGTGGTTAATTTCATGAACAACAATAGTTTTTTTGTAAAGCCGGGGGGCAATACAAAATGTTCTGAGTAAATTTTGTACATTTGCTGAGTTAGGGTTGTGCGTTTCGCCTTTGAGTTTTCGAAGACAATGGAGGCTGGCGCGGTTCTTAAATAGTTTAGTTAATTGTTTAAGCGACCCTTTCCAAGTCATCAGGTTACAGCCGGATGACTTTTTTTATGAAATCGCGGTTTGGTAATTATTATTCTATAACGGTTACCCTCCTTCCTTCAATTTTAAAGTGTACGCCTTTGGTATTTTCAAGTATTTGTAAAATTGAGCTGATGTTTTTATTACGGCTCATCTGAGCATCGAACCTTTCGGTTGTCATATCCCCTTCATAGTCGACTTTGACGTTATACCAGCGCGATAGTTCGCGCATAACGGTTTGGATATCATCGTTCTCAAAATAAAAGTCGTCGTTTTTCCAGGCGATATATCTTTTGGTATTTACGGTTTTAACTTGGGTTCCATCGGTTTGTTGGCCAGGTTCCAAAAACATATTATTCACTTTAACTTTTCCTTCAATAAGGGTAGTTTTAGTAACCGGTTCATCAGCATAAGAGTTTACATCGAAGGTAGTACCTATATCTTCGATGGTTTGCCTTGCGGTTTGAACCTTAAAGGGTTGTTTGGCATTATGTGCCACTTCAAACAAGGCCTCCCCTGTAATTTTCACAATTCTTTCTTTGCCATTAAAAACTGTTGGGAAAGTAATAGAAGACTGGGCATTTAACCACACCTTAGAACCATCAGGCAAAATTAACGGGTAGGGGGATTCCTCGCCTGTTGCCGTAGACAAGGTGTTATAACTAAGCGCAGTTTGTTTATTGTTTAAACCAGGTGTATAGGTAACGCCGTTATTAATTTGTATAGATGCATTTCCCTGCGCCAATTTTTTATACATCCCTTTAGTGAGTAAAATCTTTTGACCGTTTGCTAACGTTAAGGTTGCCTGGTTGTGGCCGGGGGCAACATCGTTTTTATAGATATTTTGCCCTGATTGCGGTTTATGCAGCAAATAATAACCGCCGAATGATAAGCACAATATAATTGAAGCAGCGACAGTTACGCGCGGCCATAGTGTAGTGATATAGGCCGGCTTTTTATGGATACCAGTTTGTTTCTGTATATCGGCCCAGATAATATCATGATAATTGTGCAGCTCTTGTGAGTTAGGAGCTGGTAGTTTAGAATGACTGGGCAGCATTAGGTACCAGCTCTCGAGTAAAACAATTTCTTCCGGAGTGCAGGTTCCGTTGGTATATTTCTCCAGTAAGGCTTTTAGTTTAATCTCATCCATCGGCTATTACGCTTAATATAATGTTAAGACGATTTGCTAAATAGATAGTATGAGATAATTGTTAAAAAAATATTAAAAAAAATTGAAATAGATTTTTAACCGGCCTAATGATGCATAAGATAAGCTAAGAAAAGAGTTGATAAACCAACTTTTGTTTTTAACGCCCGTAGTGCATTACTAACCTGGCTTTTAACCGTGTGTTCGCTAATGTTTAGTTTTTGGGCAATTTGTTTGTATGATAGGTGCTGTTTGCGGCTTAATTCAAATACTTCGCGCATTTTGGGGGGTAACGCGCGGATCTCGTTTTCTATAAGTGCGGAAAGTTCTTTTTCACGAATTAATTCGTCGGGAATAAATTGGCTTTCTTCTATAAACTCATTTAAAGATTTTAAATAATCATTCATCACCTTTTTATGTTTAAGGTGATCAAAAACCTTATTTCTCACAGCTTTATATAGATACGAAGATAAAGCTGTACTTAATTCCAGGTTGCCACTTTTATGCCAAAGGGTTGTGAAAAGCTCCTGAACAATATCCCTTGCTTCCTCATTATCGCGCAATACATTGCGGGCATGTAAAAATAAAATGCTCCAAAAACGTTCATAAATTTCAGCAAACGCTGCCTGATCCCCCAACTTTAGCAAGTCGACCAATTCGTTATCAGTATATGAACTGTACGTTATCATATTAGAGATTCCAATCCTAAATTTAAGGATAATCCTCGCCAATATTAAATAAAAAATTGTTTTATAGCCATTTTAGTGTTAAAACGTGGCCTTGCTGTCCGTAGTCATAGGCTACTATGGATTATATGTTTGCAAATAGCATCTTATCGCCAACTACTACATCGCGATATTTTGCCCTGGTCGGGGGTCTTCGGGTAAAATCTCCATTTCGGGGAAACCAATGTAATCGGCATACCATTGTATCGCGCCTACCACATCAAGTGCGTCCTCGGCCACGATATTTATAGTTTCAAAGGCATATAATTTACTGCCGGCATAACCATACAGCTGGATCTCACTATCATGCGCGCTAAATTTATCCTCATCAAGGCAAAATACCCTGATCTTTAACCCGGTATCGCGGGAGTGTATTACATCACGGCAGGGGTTTTTAGGATCGGTGGCTAACAAATAAACGTTGTGGTCCATAAAAAGTGCAACAACGTTTTTGGCAGATAGTTTCGCCGGATTTATTTTACCCCTCACTTCAAGGTAGTTGAGTACAAGCCGCTCATGATGAGCAGCCTTATTCGTTGCCGTTTAGCAGTGCTTCCAATCCTTCAACGCTTAAGCTTATTCCGTCGGCAATGTAGTCAGCCTGCATATAATAATCTTCGCGCTCAGCCAGCTTTTCGGTAATAAAGGCCAACAGTTCATCGCCATGTTTATCACGTAGCAGGGGGCGTTTGGCCTTGCCCTTTTCCAACCGGTCGACAAGCGTTTTGGGGGATAATTTTATATAAACGGTTTTGCCGTGCGACTTCATCCAGCTCATATTATCAAAAAAGCAGGGCAGGCCGCCGCCAGTAGAAATCACGGTATTATTTGAATAAGCCGTTTGCTTTAAAACTTCCGATTCCAGTATACGGAATGCTTCTTCGCCATACGAGGCGAAATATTCAGTGATGGTCATGCCCGCTTGTTCTTCCAGCAATTGGTCAAGGTCGATAAAATCATAGCCCAGGTGTGCCGCCAGTTTGCGGCTCCAGGTGGTTTTACCACAGCCCATAAATCCCGTAAAAAATATCAGATCCATTATTAAACTCCTTTTTGCTATGAACTAAGCAGGCTTCACTCTTGGGTCTATCCAAACATACACCATATCCACCAAAATATTTATCACCACAAATATAAAGGCTATAAACAATATGGAGCCCATTACCACCGGGAAATCCGACATTTCCAGCGCATCTACCGTTGTTTTACCCAGCCCGTTGTAACCAAAAATATACTCTACAAAAAACGACCCCGCCAACAACGACGCAAACCAGTTGGCAATGGCCGTAACTACCGGGTTAAGCGCGTTTTTTAAAGCGTGGCGATAAATAATGGCATTATTGCTCAATCCCTTCGCCCTTGCGGTACGGATATAATCCTGCCCCAAAACATCGAGCATCGCGTTGCGGGTTAGCTGTACAATAATAGCCAGCGGCCGTAATGCCAGGGTTACCATAGGCAGTATTAAGTTTTTTATGCTGATGACTTCGCCCTTAAAGGGATCATAGCTATACAAACTGCCCGACATGTTTAGCCCCGTATATTTACTGAGCAGGAAACCGAATATCCAGGCGATGATGATACCCGCGAAAAACGAGGGGGCCGATATGCCCAGGGTGGAGAAGCCAACTGCCAGCCTGTCGATCCAGGTATCTTTATGTACCGCGCTTATCACTCCTAAAAATACGCCGATAACTATCGCAAAAAACATAGCGCTTATCGCCAGTACCAGTGTGTTTGGTACTACCTCCATCAGCAGCGAAGTCACATCCTTTCGGGTTTGATATGAGCGCCTCAGGTATGGCCATTTTAAAGCCAGTATGTTGCCTGATGATACTTTAAACAACGCTATATAATGATACCGTTGTTGTTCTTCGGGCGTATTGGTGTGTATACCTATTGGCGAAAGATCATTAATATAATAAATGAATTGTACCGGGACAGGCTTATCCAAACCAAATTCCTTGCGTACCGCTTGTAACGATTGTACATCGGCACGTTGCCCCTGTGTCATCCGCGCGGGGTCGACCGGCAAAATATTAAAAAGGAAAAAAACCACCACCACAATGCCCAGCATCACCGCCAGCCCATACCATATTTTGCGGATGAGATAGCTGATCATAACATTACTTTTTTAAATATTGGTTCACCAGTTCATCATAGGTTGGTGCCGTATGGTAATGCCATTTGTTAATGATGGTGCCGTTCTTTATTAGCATAATGCCGGGATTGGAGCGAATCATTTCTTTTATGGGTACCCCATCAGAGAAAAATACTTCGCTTACTAAGTGATGCTGTTTGGCGAAAGCCTGGGCATAGGATGCGGGGCTCGAAGTCAGCAATATAGTGCGGATGTTATAATTCTGCGTAAGGTTAATACAAAGCGCATTCAGCCTGTCAATAGCCGTAGTATCGGCCTGGGTAAGGTCATCGGCAATAATAAACAGGCTGTAATAGGGGTTCGACAGTAATTCTTTAGTGTAATCATTGCGCTGGGCATCCTGTATGGTCAAGTCCTGTATTTTTGGCGTAAAACCCTTTTTCACCAGGCGTGTTTCGGGCGTACCTACTATTACCCAATTATTATCTTTCCAAATATTGGTTTTAAGATATTCCTTATCGGTCATTACTTTGGTAGCGCCAGTTTTATTATTTTTTAGATGATAGGTTTGCTCGTATTCATCGGGCATGGCGCCAGCCGGCGTTTTCATTTCATCGGGGATATTGACGCCAACTTTATAGGCCAGGAAATCGAACACCGGTAAAAAATTGTAAGTGTAAAAACTTACACCGAATGATAAAACGATAGCGATGATCAATAACCTGTCGCTGGTTTTTGTGGTAAACAGCGGGTTTATTTTTGATCGGTTTTTGAACAGGATAATAATAAGCAACAGCAAAACCAGATCCTTACTGAACGACTGCCAGGGCGTTAAAACAATAGCATCGCCAAAGCAGCCGCAGGTTTGCACCACTTTAAATACTGCCGAATAAAAGGTAAGGAATGCGAAAAAAATAATAATACCCAATAACCACCAGGCTACCTGCCTGCCGCGAACACCAATAAGCAGCGCGAACCCCAGTATCATTTCAAGCGAGCATAACACAATGGCCATGCTCAGTGCCAAGAAGTTTAAAAAGGTAAGATGAAATACCTCGAAATATTCAACCAGTTTATACGAAAAACCAAGCGGGTCGTTAGCCTTTATCAGCCCCGAAAAAATAAACAGCAGCCCCACAAAAATGCGTGCCACCCATATCCAAACCGATACACTTTCTTTTTTTTTATTTGTCATAATAACTCCTCCTTAAGGGGGGTTAGGGGGTTAATTTAATGAGTGCGAATACCGAATAGTTCAGCATATCCTGGTAATTAGCCTTTATGCCTTCTGATGCCAGCGTTTGCCCTTTATTATCTTCTATTTGTTTTACGCGTAATATCTTCATCAGTATCAGGTCGGTTAATGAGCTGATGCGCATATCGCGCCAGGCTTCGCCATAATCGTGATTTTTGGCAAACATCAGGTCTTTGGTTTCCTTTACCTTTTCATCAAACATACTACTAACTTCATCGGCAGGTATTTCCAGCGGTGTTTCGGGGCTGCTGTCCAGCTGCATCATGGCAATAACGCAATAATTTACAATGCCGATATATTCGCTGGTAATATCTTCACCTACTTTCGATACTTTCTTTTCTTCAAGTGTGCGGATGCGTTGCGCCTTGATAAATATCTGGTCGGTGATAGACTCTGGCCGCAGGATGCGCCAGGCGGTACCATAGTCGATAGTTTTTTTTATGAACAGCCCTTTACAGGTAGTAATTACTGCGTCATATTCGGTTGATGTGTTGCTCACTGTTGAATGTTGTGTGTTGTATGTTGCAGGCAGCTATTCTAAAGATATGATTAACTTTACAACAAAAATTCTTGTGGCTAAAGATACATTTTTTCATAAAAAGGCAACCCTTAACGCGGGTGGTAAATTGATTGATCTCAGCACCCCAAAAGTGATGGGCATTATCAATCTTACACCTGATTCTTTTTATGCCGGTAGCCGCAGGCAGGATACGGATGCTATATTGCTTCAAGCCCAAAAAATGCTTGATGAAGGTGCTGCGTTTTTAGACCTCGGCGCTTATTCATCACGCCCCGGCGCTGAAGATATTTCCGTACAGGAAGAAATGGACAGGTTGTTGCCCGCAGTTGAAGCCATTGTTAAAGATTTTCCGAATGCTGTTTTATCGGTGGATACATTTCGTGCAACCGTTACTGAAGCTGCTATTAAATCGGGCGCGCACATCATAAATGATATTAGTGGCGGTGAACTGGATGCCGATATGTTTGCCACTGTCGCCCGTTTACAGGTGCCTTATATATTAATGCACATGAAAGGCACACCGCAAAATATGAACAGCCTGGCTAAGTATGATAATGTGTTTGATGAAGTGTTCGATTATTTCACCAATAAATATCACCAGCTAAAGCAGTTGGGTGTAAAGGATGTGATCCTCGATCCCGGTTTTGGCTTTGCAAAAAAAACAGAACACAGCTATGCGCTTATGCATCGCCTACAGGATTTTAATGTGTTGCAATTGCCATTGCTGGTGGGTATATCACGCAAAAACATGATTTACAAAACATTGGGTATAACTGCTGATGAAGCCCTTAATGGTACCACTGCCCTCAATGCCATAGCCTTAACTAAAGGCGCCAATATTTTGCGGGTACATGATGTAAAAGAAGCTGTTGAAGCGGTAAAGATTTGGGAGATGTGCAGATAGTAGCAATGAAATATCCGATTAATTACAAAAGCGTTTCAATAGAAACTGAATTTTATTCAGAAGTAGAAACTTTGCATAAAGAAGCGGAATCTTATCTATTAGGATTTGAATGGTGTAAAACAATAAAAAAATGTTTTTTATATACAAATATTGGTTATGTGCTTTGCATTTTTCTTTTTGAGATTGAAAATACGCAAAGTAATGAAGACAATTTTTTATGGGTTATTATAGGTGACCTACCCGTAATGTATTTAGATGTTTATGGCTCAAAAACAACAAAAGAGGCCTTACAGGGATATATCGAGTTAGCAGAAGATTGGATTAACAATATCAATGTCGGCAAATCAATAGGAAATTGTTATCCTTTTAAAGCAGAGCCTACTAAAGAAATGGCAGGCCTATTACAGATTAGGGTTAACCTGTTGAGAGATTTATTAATAACTAATATTATTGATATTCCATTTGATTATACCACATAGCAAAGAACCATTTTTGATAATCTAAATGTTAATCAGGTCAGTGCTGAGGTGATTAAAAATAAAAAGAGATAATATTTCTGGTCAATTAAGCGGGCTTCTTACGGTACCTTCGCATATAAATAAGCAGTACCACCATTAGCTATTAAACCTAACGTAAGCGTATTGCCATTTGCAACCTGTATTACCTGGGTAGTTGCATTATTATTATCGAATGTTATGGTGTTATAGGTAACATGGTCAACCGTGGTGGCACCGGTTTTAATGGTATAAGTGCCTTTGGTAATTAAAACAGTATCGTTTTTAAACTTAGCATAAGTGTTATTGCTGTTAAACTGGTAAACGTTACCATTTCCTGCTTCATAGGTGGAATCGCTACTTGCGCTGCCGTTGATGATATTTCGCAGCTCCCACATACCAACTATAGAAGGGGGCGTAATGTTATGTTTGGCACAACCGAAAAAACACAACGTAATAAATAATGCTGATAGAAATACTTTCATCACAATTCAATAAATAAACACCAACCGAAGGTTAATTATGGTTTAACAAATATAACGAAAAATGTTGCTAAAACGTATTTACATACAAATAAACACCTGGCCGCAGTCGCTCGGCTCCCGCCGGGTGACGACTATATACAGGCCTCCGGCCTGCACTATTCAATCATCAACTTTAAATATAGAATCTGGGTTAGCGCTACTATACACATAAGCCGTTTCCTCATTCACCCGCATCGCCTCAACAGGATTACGATGTATATAATCCAGCTTCTGATCAAATACAGCAGGTGTAAATAATTCTATAGGATGGTTAGTTTTTTGCCAAAACTGGGATTGACTATTCTGATTGTGGAACTTAGCATAATATTTAAATAAATGCAGCATCCAATCCTTACGACTTTCTTGTGCATTATTTGTTATTAATTCTATTATGCGCTTTGCCGTATAGCTTTTAAGGTCGCGGATTATGGCCGGTAAGTTTCCCTCATTAAGAGCAACTATCAAATGTATATGGCTACTCATTATACAATACGCAAATACCTTTAGGCCTTTGTGCTTCCGGCAATATTCCAGGTTATTAATAAACTCCTCGCAATAATCATTTCGGGTAAAAAACATCTATCCAGCCCACTACAGTCAAAGTAATAAAAAATGGACGATCGGTATTTCCTTTGCGGAGTTCAGACATTGGTTTGGGTTCTGCGGCCGGAGGCCGGGTTATATTGCTCACTCGGCTGGAACCGAGCGAGTGCGCCATTTTTAAATTTATTCTTTTTCAGTCGCTCGGCTCTAGCCGAGACGACTATTTCACGGCCTCCGGCCGAAACAACTACCCCACCAACTCCATCATCTTCAAAATGCTATCAACATATTCGCGATCATTAGCAAGTCGCGGTACTTTGTTTTGGCCTCCCAGCTTACCCTTTTCCTTCATCCAGTTAAAAAAGGTACCTTCCGGCGCCTTGCGGACAATTGGCCTTCGCAGGGCCATATCCTTAAAGCGCTTGGCGTCATAGTCTGAATTTATGCGGCGCAGAGTTTCATCCAGCAGGTCAATAAAGCGGTCAAATTCCGCAGGTTTTTTTTCAAACTCTATTATCCACTCATGCGCGCCGCATTCATCACCATTAAAATAAACCGGCGCGGCGGTGTAATCGCGAATGATGGCCCCGGTTTGACTGCAGGCTTCAGCCAGGGCACGCTCGGCATTATCAATGATCAATTCCTCGCCAAAAGCATTGATGAAATGTTTAGTACGACCAGTTATTTGTATGCGATAGGGCGATAGTGAAGTAAAACGTATGGTATCGCCAATCATGTAACGCCATAAGCCGGCATTTGTGCTAATGATAAGCGCGTAGTTTTTATCAAGCGCTACCTCATCAAGCGTTAGTGTTTTTGGATTATCATCGTGTAAGTGCTCCAATGGCAAAAACTCATAGAATATACCATAGTCAAGCATTAATAGCATATCACCACTGTCAAAACTATCCTGTATGCCAAAAAAACCCTCTGAGGCATTATAGGTTTCCAGGTAATACATGTTATCGTTCGGTATCAGTTTTCTAAACTGCTCGCGGTAGGGTGTGAAATTAACCGCACCGTGAAAGTATAGTTCCAAATTCGGCCAAACTTCCAACAGGTTCTTTTTGCCGGTTATCTCCAATATGCGCTTAAATAATAATAAGTTCCAGGTAGGTACGCCGCTGATGCTGGTCACATTCACATCAATAGTGGCGTAGGCCATTTTCTCTATCTTTTCTTCAAAGTTCTCTATCAGCGCTATATCCAAATGCGGTGTACGGTAAAACTCGGCCCAAAGCGGCAGGTTCTTCATAATTACTGCCGAAAGGTCGCCGAATGAAGCATCGGGATGTAACTGGTTTACCTGGTTGCTGCCGCCCAGCGTTAGGCTTTTGCCGGTAAATATACGGGCATCGGGCCTGTCGTTAAAATACAGCGTAAGCATATCTTTGCCGCCCTTTAAGTGGCAATCTTCTAATGATTCTTCACTTACGGGGATGAACTTGCTACGGTCGCTCGTGGTGCCTGATGATTTGGCAAACCACCTGATGCCCGAATGCCATAATACATTCTGCTCGCCCTTGAGCATACGCTCGATGTAGGGTTTAAGCGTATCATAATTTTGGATGGGGACGCGCTGTTTGAACTGGGTAAGCGTGTTAATGCTTTTATATTGATATTTTTTGCCCCACTCGGTTTGTTCCGCGCCCGAGATCAATTGTTCAAACCATTCTTCCTGCACCTCGTTGGGGTATTTCATAAAAAGCTCTATCTGGTGGATACGCTTTTTCATAAACCAGGTAAAAACGGAGTTAAAAATTGGCATAAGCGGTTATAATTGGTTATTGAGCGAAAGTTTTTCTTTTCAGCACAAAGTTTGCACCAAGATACACTTTCCTAACCATTTCATTAGCAGCAAGCACTTCCGGTACGCCCGATTCCAATATCTTCCCCTCAAAAAGCAAATAAGCACGGTCGGTTATGGATAAGGTTTCCTGCACGTTGTGGTCGGTAATTAGTATGCCGATGTTACGGTGCCTTAATTTGGCAACCATGGCTTGTATCTCTTCTACCGCTATCGGGTCAACCCCGGCAAAAGGTTCATCCAGTAAAATAAAATTAGGTTCTGCGGCTAAGGCGCGGGCTATCTCGGTACGGCGGCGCTCACCACCCGATAGCAGGTCGCCACGGTTGCGGCGCACTTTATGCAGACTAAATTCGTCGATCAGTTCTTCCAGCTTTTCCTGCTGGCGTTCTTTACTCATATCGCCCATTTCCAGTACTGCCTTTATATTGTCCTCAACCGACAGTTTTCTGAAAACCGATGCCTCCTGTGCTAAATAACCGATACCTTTTTTTGCACGGCGGTACATCGGGTCGCCGGTAATGTTCTCATCATCCAGGTAAATAGTACCCTCGTTAGGTTTTATCAGCCCAACTATCATATAAAATGAGGTTGTTTTACCCGCGCCGTTCGGGCCCAATAAACCCACTATCTCGCCCTGGGAAACATCAAACGATACATCGTTCACTACCGTACGCTGCTTATATTTTTTTAAAAGATGTTCTGCTCTTAATATCATTTAGGCCCCCTCTAAATCTCCCCCCGGTAGGGGAGACTTTTTATTTTTCTTTATTAAAGCCCTCCCTACCGGGGAGGGTTTGGGAGGGGCTAAACCCTGATTCCCTTTACATTCAATTGTATAGAACGTTTTTCCCGCCAAATATTTTCTTCAATGCTGTAACAAATATCAAAAGGCATATCTTTTTTTATTTTCTCCGCATATTCGCCGTGACTAAATGCTATGCAATCAAACGCCGGTGTACCTTTTTGCATTACCGCCAGTTTTAAATGCTTGCCGCCTACCACGTTGGCATAGCCGCTAACATACACATTTTTAGTTATGAACACGGGCGACATATTTTCAGGACCGAACGGTGCGAACTGGTTCAACACCCTGAAAAATTTAGGCTGAATTTGTGCCAGTTCCAATTCAGCATCAATTTGTATTTGTTGTATCAATTGCTCAGCGGTGATGCTGGCGCTTACTACTTCCTCAAACCTATGGATGAACGCTTCTACATTCTCGGGAGTCATGGTAAGCCCCGCGGCATATTTATGTCCGCCAAATTGTAGCAACAGGTCGCTGCAGCCGCATAAGGCCTCGTACAAATCATAACCCAATACCGACCGTGCTGAACCTGCCACATGCCCGTTTGAACGTGTTAGTACTACGGTAGGGCGATAATATTTTTCTGTTAGCCGTGATGCTACAATTCCTATCACGCCCTTGTGCCAGTTCTCATTGAACACAACGGTCGATTTACGGCCTATCAGTACCTCATTGTTATCTATCATGCTTAGCGCCTCATCGGTTATTGACAAGTCGTGACCTTTGCGCTCGGCATTCTTTTCATTTATCAGCTCACTTTTAACTTTTGCATGGTCCTCGCTACATGCTATCAGCAGTTCAACGGCATGTTTAGCGTCATCGATCCGGCCTGCTGCATTAATACGCGGGCCCAATAAAAATACAATGTCAGATATGGTATAATTGGTGCTTTTGCCGGCCACATCCATCAACGTTTTTACGCCCATGCAAGGGTTGTTGTTTAGTTTATGCAGACCATAATAAGCCAGCACGCGGTTCTCGCCGGTTATGTGTACAATATCGCAGGCAATGCTAATGGCTACCAGGTCAAAATAGCAGCTTACCTCATCAAACGAAATATCATTTTTTTCAGCAAACGCCTGTATCAGTTTAAAGCCTATGCCACAGCCTGATAATTCCTTATACGGATATTCACAGTCTTTACGTTTAGGATCGAGTACCGCCACAGCAGCAGGTATTTCTTCGCCGGGCGTGTGGTGGTCGCAGATGATAAAATCGATACCTTTTTCAGCGGCATAAGCCACCTTATCCACTGATTTTATACCACAATCCAAGGCTATAATCAGCGTAAAACCATTGTCGGCAGCGTAATCAATACCTTGGGTTGATATGCCATAGCCCTCTTTATAACGGTCGGGCACATAATATTCTAAATTGTGGTGATGATGTTTAAAAAAACCGTAAACAACGGCTACGGACGTAGTACCGTCAACATCATAATCGCCATATATTAAAACCTTTTCGTTCTGACGCAAAGCATGTTCGATTCGCGCTATAGCTTTCTCCATGTCTTTCATCAGGAAAGGGTCATGCAGGTGCCTGTGGTCGGGCCTGAAGAAGTACTTGGCATCGTCGTAATTATCGATGCCCCTTTGTACCAGCAGCTTGCATAAAACAGTGTCGATATTCAGCGCGGCGGCTAAAAGGCTTATCGCCTCTTCATCGGTATTTTCCCGTATCGCCCACCGTTTTTGCATATCTTTGTTGCTTTAAACAGTAAATATAAGGCAAAATCTGTGGATTCAAATGTGCAGATATGCAGATGTGGGGATATGCAGATGAAAATTAATGTATTATAATTTTCAAATCAGCACATCTTCAGATTTTCAAATCATTTGCACATCTGCATATTTGCACATCAAATAATTATTATGCAAATTTTCCCGTTAGGCGAAGGCTCGTACTCGGTTGATGCAACAAAAAAGTTTATCCCGTTCGATCCGCAAACTGATGATCCGAAGGACAGGCCCGCTTCGTTATTTATACATGTAAACCCTTTTTTGGTTAAAACCGATAGGGATTTATTATTACTCGATACCGGCTTGGGTTTTAAAGATACCCGCGATGAACTGTTCCTGCACCAGCATATCCGAAACGCGGGTTTCGATCCGGAAGAGGTTACCCAGGTATTGATGTCGCACCTGCATTACGACCATTCAGGCGGATTAGTGGTTGAACGCAGTGGCAAACTGGTACCCAGCTTCCCGCACGCTAAGCACGTAATACAAAAAGGGGAATGGGAGTTTGGTTTAACAGGCAGATCATCATCATACCATAAAGAGATTTTTGAAGCGCTGCAAGGCAATATTGAACTACAATTAGTTGACGGTGACGGGGAATTACAGACTGGTATAAGATATGAGGTATCGGGGGGACATTGCCCTTATCACCAGGTATTCTGGATTGAAAGTGAAGGGCCAAAAGTTTTTTTTGGTGGCGATGAACTACCCGAACCTGAGCAATTGATACGGAAATTTATAGCCAAATACGATTATGATGGCCGTAAATCAATGGAACTGCGTGAAATTTATGGGAAAAAAGCGGCTGCTGAAGGATGGGTATGTTTATTCTATCATGCAAAATCGATAACCGTAGGTGAGGTTACTTATGCCGACGAACATTTTACAGTTAAGCCTGCTTAAAGCTGTTTTTCAGTTTCGAACATTTCTTTTATCTTCTCAACGCTTAATGGTTTCGAGATAAAGCTTTTTACAAGAGGGTATGAGCGCGCCTTATTAATATCATTACTAAAAACCGATGATGATATAATGTATATCTTGCTCTTACCTAATGGGTCTATGTTCAGGCGCATATACTCGTCTAAAAACTCCCAGCCGTTCATAATGGGCATATTTATATCCAGCAAAATATAATCAGGTAATTTAGAAGGGTCTTTTTTCTGGATACTTAGTAGCTGATCAATAGCAAACCTCCCGTTAAGGCAAGCCATGATCTCGGTATTCAATAAGGCCTTTTTTATTAACTTGATAGAAATAAAATTATTTATTTCATCATCATCAACTAATAATATGCTTACAGGCTGGTTAATGCTATTCATGTTTTTAAATTCCTATTCGTTTATACGCAACAATAATTAAAAAGTTATATTCCTATAAGTTGTGCAACTACAGGGTCAGCCAGTGCTCATGTCTCTAAATATACGTAAAACTGCGAGTATAAGTTACAGCTGAGATCTTAAAAATTTGCTTTCAAGTGTTGGAATTTGCATTAAATACATCAACGCCACTTACATACTGTTTTTACAGATGCTGTTAATTGCCAAATCTCAGCTTATAAGCCCCTTTCATTGTGATATAACTAAATGGGGTATTCATTTATTTTGCTTAAACAAAAAAAAGACCTCCCAAAGGAAGTCTTTTGTAATAAAAAAATTACAAACCCGGTTTATATTCAGGTTCCGTATTCGGGTGTAGTAACTTCGCTTTCTTCAAACTCATAATCGGTTAATGGCGGGCATGAGCATATCAGCGTCCTGTCGCCATAAGTATCATTCACCCTGCCAACTGATGGCCAGAATTTATAAGCCGCCACATAAGGCAGCGGGAAGGCTGCTTTTTGGCGGGTATATGGATGCGTCCATTCATTAGCTGTAATTACAGCGGCAGTATGCGGCGAATTTTTCAATGGGTTGTCTGTTTTATCAGATAAGCCTTTTTCAACATCATCTATCTCGTGGCGTATGGCTATCATGGCATCGCAAAACCTGTCAAGCTCATGCTTTGGTTCTGATTCCGTAGGCTCAACCATTACGGTACCCGCAACCGGGAACGAAACGGTAGGCGCATGGAAACCATAATCCATCAGTCGTTTGGCAATATCGGTAACCTCGATGCCAAAGCTCTTGAACGCGCGGCAATCCAGTATCATCTCATGCGCGCAACGGCCATGCGAACCTGTATAAAGCACAGGGTAATGATGCTGTAAACGTGTTTTAATATAGTTGGCGTTCAGTATAGCATAGCGTGTAGCATTAGTCAAGCCATTGGCACCCATCATGGCTATATAGGCGTGCGATATAATTAATATCGAAGCCGAGCCCCACGGTGCCGATGATACGGCGTGTATGGATTTGCCTTTATCGATATCAACCACAGCATGACCCGGTAAAAAAGGAACCAGGTGTTTGGCCACACCAATTGGCCCCATACCCGGCCCGCCGCCGCCATGCGGTATGCAGAAGGTTTTGTGCAGGTTAAGGTGGCAAACATCAGCGCCTATGTTGGCCGGGCTGGTAAGCCCTACCTGCGCGTTCATGTTAGCGCCATCCATGTATACTTGCCCGCCGTTTTGGTGGATTATCTCACATATCTCGATGATCGATTCCTCGAAAACGCCATGTGTAGATGGATAGGTAACCATCAAACAGGATAACTCATTTTTATATTGTTCGGCTTTGGCCCTTAGGTCGGCAACATCGATATTGCCATTATCGTCGCACCTAACAACAACTATCTTCATCCCTGCCATAGCAGCCGATGCAGGGTTGGTACCATGTGCCGATGAAGGTATCAATGCAATGTTACGGTGACTCTCGCCCCTGTCGTTATGATAAGCGCGGATAACCATCAGTCCGGCGTATTCGCCCTGCGCACCTGCATTTGGCTGTAAGCTCATAGCTGCAAAGCCGGTGATCTCACTTAACCAGTTATTTAATTCATCAAATAATTGCATATAACCGCCTGTTTGGTCAACAGGTGCGAAGGGGTGCATTTTGCTGAATTCGGCCCAGGTAACCGGGATCATCTCGGTAGTAGCATTCAGTTTCATGGTGCATGAACCCAAAGCGATCATGGAATGGCAAAGCGAAAGATCTTTGGTTTCCAATGATTTGATATAACGCAGCATTTCATGTTCTGAATGATGCGTATTAAACAGTGGATGAGTTAAATATGCCGATGTACGTTGTTGTTCCGTTGGGATAACTGTTTTGATATTCCCCTTTAGCTCATCAATATTTACATCATTAATGTTCTTGCCTTTTACTTTGGCAAAGAACCTTACTATGGTTTTTACATCTTCCGGCGAGGTAGTTTCATCCAGCGAAATAGTAACTTCCGAACCTTTATAGTGCAGGTTCATCTCGTTGTTAAGCGCTTCAGCATGTATAGGGCCAACCAGATCACCAACGTCAAACTTCACAGTATCGAAGAAAGATTTGTTGAGTTGTTTGTAGCCTAATTCTTCTAATGAATCAGCCAGTAAAACAGCTAATCCATGTATGCGTTGGGCTATCAGTTTTAAGCCCTCAGGGCCATGATAAACAGCATACATACCGGCCATAATAGCCAGCAATGCCTGCGCGGTGCAAATGTTAGATGTTGCCTTATCCCTGCGGATATGCTGCTCCCGGGTTTGTAAAGCCATACGCAGGGCATAATCACCCGCACTGTCAATAGTCACCCCAATTATACGGCCCGGGATAGAGCGTTTGTATTCTTCTTTTGTAGCAAAAAATGCTGCATGTGGGCCCCCAAAACCCATCGGTACGCCAAAACGCTGGCTGTTGCCAACTACAATGTCAGCACCCCATTCTCCAGGAGGCGTTAAAAGTACCAGGCTCATCAAATCAGCAACTACGGTTAGTTTTATGCCTTTTTCATGTGCTTTAGCAGCATAATCAGCATAGTTATAAACTGTACCGTCGCCGGCAGGATATTGCACTATGGCGCCGAACATGTTATCAGTAAGCTCGGTAGTTTGATGGTCGCCTATCAGCAATTCAATACCATAAGGCTGTGCACGGGTTTTTAAAATATCAATGGTTTGCGGGAATACTTCCTGCGAAACAAAGAAAACGTTCGCGCTTTGGTTTTTACGCAGGCTGTATTGCATGAACATGGCCTCGGCAGCAGCCGTACCCTCATCAAGCAGCGAGGCGTTAGCAATTTCCATCCCGGTAAGGTCAACCACCATTGTCTGAAAATTCAGCAGCGCCTGTAACCTGCCTTGTGCAATTTCGGCCTGGTAAGGGGTATATTGGGTGTACCATCCCGGGTTCTCCAGTATGTTGCGCTGTATTACGCCGGGTACTACCACATCATAATAGCCCTGGCCTATGTATGATTTAAATACCTTGTTTTTTGATGCCGTTTGCTTAAGCGTATTCAGGTAATCGAACTCGCTTTTCGCCGCCGGTAAGTTAAGTGGCTTTTTTAATCTTATCCCCGCAGGAACGGTTTGATCGATCAATTCATCAAGCGAATTTACGCCTATGGTTTTTAACATTTGGGCAGTATCAGCCTGGTTAGGGGCTATATGCCTCGATTGGAATTTCTCCTGGTAATCTATGTTTAGCTTCATGCTATTTTTGAGGGCAGTTAAATTGTTGCAAAGGTACAATTTTCGGCGTTGAGTAACAATGTATAAAACATACGGTTGCGCTGTTTTTTACATTGAGTTTATCATTTTGTAATAATGAACCAGATGACATAAATAATTAATAAATAAAGCATTATTTTGTGTGCGAGTTCCTGAACCATGTGCACAAGAAAGTTTTTACTTCTTTTATTATTCGTTTTTTTATCTCTAAAAGGTTTTTCGGCTGTATTTGTTGTTACGAGCAATGCCGATTCGGGGCCGGGGACACTGCGCGATGCTTTGACGCAGGCAGCGGCGAATGGCAGTGCGGAGAAGGATTATATCAATTTTAATATCGTGGATTTGAGCGAGGCGGGAAGGACGATAAATTTAATTGCACAATTGCCTGATGTTTCATCGAATTTGGTGATAGATGGAAGTACCCAACCTGGAACTGCCTTTGGAGTGAGTGATACAAAAGTGGCTTTGTTCTACAATACGCCCATTAATCAGGTGCTTTCTGGCCTTTTTGTGAATAATGCAAATGATGTTTCAATATACGGGTTATACATAAAAAACTTGGCCGATGTATCTAAGGCCAACCTAATATATTTTTGGAAAGGCATTGATATTGAAGGCGGCAGTAATATTCAAATTGGTGCGGCCGGTAAGGGAAACGTAGTAGTAGGTTTTCAAACTGCTCTATCAACCAATACAGCGATCAATGCAGATCATGAACTTTATGAAATTACCACAGGACTTGCCATTAAAGATAATATTTTCAGTATCGATGCCGATGGTAAAACCCTTTCAACCTATCCCGATGGAGAGGTTGGCCTTGGCGAATTATTAGGCGACATAAATATTGGCGGAACACCAGTTGAAGGCAACCTATTTGCAAAAGGTGTTAGCATTGGGCAGGACAATAGTGACTCGCCGTTAGCCACGATACTTATCAGTAATAATAAAATTGGCGTTGATTACGATGCACAAACGGCTATATCGGGAGCTTTTGGAATTGATGTTGGTTCAATTGATCCCAATGGCGATGATATTGTTACCATCCAGGATAATGTTATTGCCTACCAAAATGGTGGGGGAGCTATTGATATTGGCAATTTAGGTAAGCAGGTAACAATAATCCGCAATTATATTGGTACAAATAAAACATTGCAAACAACTTTTCCCATGGGCTTTTTTGGGATTTTTATTTATGGTGCTGATCCCCCGGTTAAGATAGGTGATAATGATCCCGCTGATGCTAATTATGTTACTAACTGCAAACCTGTAGCTATATACCCATATAGTGATGTAATGGTAAACAAAAACAGTTTTTTTTGTACAATACAGGCATATCCGATGCATGAATCAAGTTCAGAAACTGGCGAACGGTCGTTTCCGGTTGTAGACATAACAAAAAGTACTGCTATTACTGTAACAGGCACTGCCACCCCAAATTCAGCCATTGAGCTTTTTTATAGTGATAAATGCGGCACTTGTTCGCCTCAAACTTATTTTGCAAGTGTAACAACTGGTACAGATGGTAAATGGGTTTACAACGGGCCTGTAACCGGTTCTGTAATAGCTTCCGCAACAATTAACGGGAACACATCTGAGTTTACCCGTACCAGTATCGACTCGAGCAAAATAAAAGTTATTGCTGCGTGCAACAACAATGGCCTCGGCTCCATAACGGGCGCTGTTCCCGAAAGTACCACCAATATAAAATGGGTTGATAAAAACGGCAATTTGGTTGGCACAAAGGCTGATCTTTTAAACGTTGCACCGGGTGTATACAAACTTATTGTACAGGGCGGCGATTGCGCTGATTCAACGTCATATTACCAAATTAAAAACACGTTCGAGGTTAATGACACCCATCTTAAAATGATAAACCCTTCATGCAATAATAGCAGCGGGAGTATTTCAGGGTTGCTAATTACAAATAATGGTAACAGTGCGACCAAATTGCAATGGAAAGACATAAACGGCAAGGATTGGGGAAATAATGCTGATATTAAAAATTTACCGGCCGGAAACTATACCCTGTTCATTACAAATAAGGACGAAAGCTGCTCTACAATTTACGGGCCTATTGTACTTAAAAATACCACTGGCCCTACAATTGACGAGGGCCAGCAGCAAATACAACCAACCAATTGCGGGCAGTCAACCGGTGCTATCACCAATATCCTGGTTTCAGGTGGTACAGGCACTTATCAATATGTCTGGCTAAATAGTCAACAACAACAGGTAGGAACAACTAAAGATCTTACCGGAGTTCCAGGTGGCGTTTATAGGTTAAAGGTAACAGATGGCGGCTCATGTGGCCCCATTTATTCTTCGGATATTACCATCGCCGAAATAAACGAGATTACACTCGATGAATCAAAAGTTGCTACTGCACCCGCTTCCTGCAACCTTAATAATGGCTCAGTTACTGGCATTGTTGTGTCCGGCGCCACGCAATATAAATGGATTGATGCCAACGGTAAAAGTCATACCACCCCAACTCCCGACCTTACAAACGCCCCGCAGGGCACCTATACATTAACTGCTTCTAACGGATCAGGATGTACAAAAAGCAGTCGAGCCTATCAAATAGTTCAAAATCCGCCCATACAATTTCAGTTGGGGATGGATAATTCCATTAGCCTTGATTGTTCGCCAACACTATCAGCCAGTATTTCACTCACAGCGCCCGACCCGAGGATGAGATCATTCCGTTGGGTTGACAGCAAAAATCAAACTATAGGCAGCGGTTTAAAAATTAGTAACTTACTGCCAGGCACTTACCAGCTATATATAACCGACGAAAATGGCTGCGAAAATTATTATTCGAGTTATGTAGTATCGCCATACACCAAATTCGCGGTAACACCTTCCAGTGAAATGGTTAATGAACAATGCGGTTTAAAAAATGGCAGTATTGGCGCAGCAAATGTTACCGGCGGCATACCGCCTTATACTTATAGTTGGACAGATGCCAATGGCACGCAAATAGGTACAAACAATACCATAGCAAATCTTTCAGCAGGAACCTATTTTTTAAATGTGTCTGATGGTGCTTGCGGTAACATCATCATACCTTATACTATCACCGAAGAATCAGAAGATTTGCCGGCACCATCTGTTTCCAATGTACAGCTTTGCAGCAGTGGCAGCGCTTTGCTCAGCGTTAATAACGCATCGGCCACTACTTTATACCGGTTGTATGATGATGCCGGGGCGACCCAGCCACTTGCCGAACAAACAGGCGGACATTTTACCGTTAATGTAGCTAACAATCGCAGTTATTTTATAAGTGAAATGAACGGTACCTGCGAGAGTAACAGGAGCGAAGTTAAAATAGCAGTAGGCTTATCTACCTTAAATATAGCTAACAGCTTTACCCCCAATGGAGATGGTATTAACGACTATTGGCAAATAAGCAATATTGAAAACTATCCCAATGCTATTATTCAGGTCTTTAACCGTTATGGGCAAAAGCTGTTTGAATCCAAGGGCTATTCAAAACCATTTGACGGTACATATAGTGGTAAACAACTACCATCGGGTGTATATTATTACATCATCAACTTAAGTACAAACTGTAACCTGCTTTCCGGCAGCTTAACCATTATACGTTAGTAAGTTGCCTCAAATACATCTGTATAGTATTCTCCAAACCATAATATAAAGCATCGCTTATCAAAGCATGGCCTATGCTTACTTCAAGCAGACCCGGTACATTTTCGGCAAAATATTTTAAGTTATGCAGGTCGAGGTCGTGCCCGGCGTTTATACCCAGACCGGCTTGCTGTGCGGCTTTTGCTGCTTCTACATAAGGTGCTATGGCAGCTTCCCTGTTTTGATGATAGTTGCTGGCATAACCTTCGGTATATAGTTCAATGCGGTCGGTACCGGTCTTTGCTGCGCCATCAACCATTTTGAGATCAGGGTCGACAAATATAGATACGCGTATACCCGCGTTTTTAAATACGGCTATCATATCGGTCAAATAATCCTTGTTGGCAATAGTGTCCCAGCCGTGGTTAGAGGTGATCTGCCCCAAAACATCAGGTACCAATGTTACCTGTGCAGGTTTGGCGGCTAGTACCAGGTCGATAAATTTTTGTTCCTGGCAGTTACCCTCGATATTAAATTCGGTGGTGATGACTTTTTTTAGGTCGAAAACATCATTATAACGGATGTGCCTTTCATCAGGGCGCGGATGCACAGTTATTCCCTGTGCACCAAATTTTTCGCAGTCGAGGGCTACTTTTACCAAATCGGGATTATTGCCCCCGCGCGAATTACGAAGCGTAGCAATTTTATTTATGTTGACGGATAAACGGGTCATGTGTATTTATTATTTTGCCGGTGTAAATATCAATAATTAGTTTATTAACATATAAAACCTTTTTATGATTGCCGGTATTTATACCCCTGTATGATAAAAGCGCTAAAATTTATACTACTTCTGCTATTGCTAAGTGCAGCAACACTTATAGTTAGCGCCCAGGCCAACTTTACCAAAATTGAAAACTACAAGGTTGAATATGGCGTTGCCACAAATTTCCCCCGAGAGCTGATGATACTTCGCAGCTTTGATAATTATGGCAAACATTACCTGCTGCTCGTAAACCCCCAAACGCTGGAAACCCGTATTGACCAAAGCAATTTTTACCAGGTTAAACCTATGACGTTGTTGCAAGCGCGTACCTTCTTTTTTAAAACACCATACGAAAAAGCTTTATTTAAAGCCGATAAACAATCCAGGAAAATGCAGAATGCCGGCATCGAAATGGGTATGCCGAAACAAACCGGTATCAGTTTAACTGCCGACCTTTGCCCCTCGCACCGCCCGTTGGATAAAAAAATATTTACCAGCATAGTAACCGAATTTAAAAAAGTTGAACAGCCCGTACCCGTAGCCCTGTCTATCACCGGGGTTTGGATGCGCCAGCATCCGCAGGATCTAGCCTGGCTGAAAAAATTACAAGCCGATAAACAGATCTACATCACCTGGATAAACCATTCATTTAATCATCGTGTTAGCTTAAAAGAGCCGCTTAAAGAAAATTTTTTGCTGCAACCCGGTACTGATATTAGCTACGAAGTGCTTGAAACCGAAAAAGCCATGTTAAAAAATGGGTTGTTGCCCTCGGTATTTTTCAGGTTCCCGGGGCTGGTTTCAGATCAGGAACTGGTTTACCGCATAACTGATTTCGGCTTAATACCGATAGGTACCGATGCCTGGTTGGCCAAAGGGCAGCAACCCCAGGCGGGTAGCATAGTATTGATACATGGCAATGGCAACGAACCGGTAGGCGTAAAGGATTTTATCAACCTGCTGCACTCCAAAACCCAGGCCATCGCCAAAAAGCAATGGCTGCTGTACGACCTGCGCGAAAGTGTAGATGAGGAATTTGAAGATACCACCAAAAAGCATTAAAAATTACCGTTTTTACCGTATGGCCCCGCGATTTAACCGCGTTTTACTGGGCTTTAAAGTTCCGGTTTGGCCCATAACTGCCTTTCCGGGGCAAAAAGAAATACCCGAACAATACCTAAACAAAGCCGGAACAACACCAAAACGCTACCTGAACAAACCGGAACAGCAACGGAACACCCCGAAACGCACCGGAACAGGCCTGAACGCCTAATAAGCTCATAAACAACACAATAACTTTATTTAAGTGTTCCAGGCGGTGGAACACTTTGGCGCTGACAGCCAATGACTTGCAAACTCCGGGGCCAACGTTTTGGAACACGAACTTTTCCGGGTGCAGTGAAGCTAAAATATTTCTGCCCTAAATTTGTGCTTCCAAATTCGTTATCTTTAATTACTAAATAAAAACCTATGAGCTGGATCTGCCCCAAATGCGAACGTGAACTTTTAAACGAAAAGCAACGGCATTATTGTTCTAAAATAGGTTTAGACACCCTGTTTGCCGGGCGCCCGCCTGAACTTGTGCTGGTGTTTGATAAGATATTAGCCGAAGTTGCCGATTGGGATAGCGTACTGGTAAGCACCAGCCCTAATTGCATCGTATTTGTGCATAAACAAACGTTCTTCGTTATCCGCCCTATGCAAAAACAGCTCGACCTTAAATTTTATTCAGCCACCCGCCTCGAAGGGCCCATGATCATAAAAAGCGTGGCGCATGCGGGCCGGTATGTAAACAATGTGCGGGTGGCACTGTTAACCGACTTAAATATGCAGTTGTTCGGGTTTATCAAAAACTCATACCTATTATTATAAATATGTACCAGGCACTTCATATCAGCCCCATGATACCATCGTACAACATAAAAGAGACGGCGGCATTTTTTATTGATGTTTTAGAATTTACCCCCTATATGAACGAAGACGGCTACGCCATTTTATATAAAGATAATCATACTGTGCACATCCTGCCTGCAGGTACCGACATTGGCGAAATGGAATTTTATTTGGAGGTAGATAATATCGATGTCATTTGGGATGATATAAAAGATAAATTAACTGGCATCAAGGTCCGCGAACCATTCGACCGCGAATACGGCATGCGCGAATTACACATCATTATCCCCCAAACCAAAACACTGTTATTTATAGGGCACCCGGTTAGATGATGTTTTTTGAATTTTTACTTTTTACTTAAAACCTGCTGTATTTTAATCATTTACGCTAATAATTCAAAATAATAAATGTACCTTGCCCAATTAATTAAATAAAATATAATACAATGCAAACAGGAACAGTAAAATTTTTTAATGAAACAAAAGGTTTCGGATTCATCACACCAAGCAATGGTGGAAGCGAAGTTTTTGTTCATTCAAGCGGACTTATCGACAAAATTCGTGAGAACGACAGCGTTGAGTACGAAGTAGAACAGGGCAAAAAAGGCCCTAACGCGGTAAATGTTAAAATAGCTTAATCACTATATAAAATTCATCGTAAGGCATCCTCCGGGTTAAGGAGGATGCCTTTTTAATTATTATGAAAACACCAAAATCATTCGCAACACTAAGCCAGAAAGAGAACTTCAAGACGAAATTTGCCGAAATAGTGGCTAATAATGAAGCGCTTAATGGTAAATACAGCATACAGTTTTTTGATACTGCCGCCAAAAGCAATTACGCGTTCAGCAACTTAAACGGCAAATCCATAAATATTATGGAACACCTGTCGGTTGAAGAACTGGAGCAATACCGCGTGCTGAAAAACCACTGGCAATAACCGGTAAAACTGCTTAGCTTTTTTGATTCTCTACTGGCGCAAATCTTGTGCGCATGGCCTATGCGTTGGCTGACTTGTGCCCCAATGCCCCCGCTTTTTTTGAATTTTGAATTTTTACTTTTGAATTTATTTAAAGTGCAAATCCATTCGGCAACTCCCCCTCAACCTTAGCGCGGCTTGTCCTTCTAAACATGATGGATTGTATGCGGCCGCGGGTCATGGTTTTGCCCACTATACGGTTAATGTTATTTTGCAGCATCAGCATGGTTACACGTTGCCCGGCCCATACGGTGCAAACCAAATGCGTGCCTTCCTCATTTTTATCGGGGTTATCAAGTTCCTCGCCCCAGCCATAAGCCTGTTTTATCAGGCCGTCAATATATTTTATACTGCCTTCATCGCGCAGGTACAGGTGTATCTCGGTTATAATGCCGTGGTCGCTTACCAAAACCACCCTGTCGAAATATTTATGTAATGGATTGGCTTTGGGCTGAACCTCGTTCTCGTTAGGATGTTTTTCCAGCGGGACATAAATTTGCCCTTCGTATTTTGAAAGGCTATCCCCTAAATGGAATTGCAGGAACCCGTTCTTAAGGTCGAGGTTTTTTAGCGGTTGGGCTTGGGCAAAAAGTGGTATCAGAAATATAAAAAGTAACAGCTTTTTCATAAGTAAATGCTAAATAATTAAAGCAACTAAACGTATTTTATGGGTAATTGTGTTATAAAACCCCGAATTATTTTTTCACGGCAGAAATATAACAAACTTATTTCCACAATAAAATAAGCAGGTAAATAACAGTCACTTTTTGTTTCTTTATAATTAAACAACGCATCAATAATATAAAATTAACAACTAAAGGTTAATTTGTGGTGTTTAATAAACAAAACACACACCTATGAAACTAAAACAACTAAAACAGTTATTAATGCTTTCGGCAGTGGCATTGATTATGGCCTCGTGTCAGAAAAACTTTGAAAACCCCGCCACCACCGCGCGCGCCTTTACAGGCGACACAGCGGTAAGCCGTTCTTCGTTCGCCGTTACCCAAACTTTTGATGAAGGCTTTGAATCGGGCACCAAAACTGCTTATGCCGATGGCAGCGTTACCTTCAGCAGCGGTTCATGGGATTTGAACGACGCGTTGGTAGGTACCAGCACTTCCGACCCTAAAGTGGGCACACATTCCATCCGCATCCGCAACACCGGTACACTGGGGATGAACTTTGATGTTACCACGGGCGCGTCAACCGTAACATTAAAGTACGCGGTTTACGGGTCAGACGGTTCATCGGCCTTTGGCCTTTGGGTATCGTCAAACGGTGGCAGTACCTACACTCAGGTGAGCCCGGCTGTAACAGCTTCATCAAGCACGTTGGCAACCGCAACATTTACGGTAAACCAATCAGGCAGCCTGCGTTTCCAGTTGCGCAAATCATCAGGCGGTACCAACCGTATCAATATCGATGAATTCACCGTCAACAGCTACGATAGCGGTTCGGGTGGTGGCGGCGGCTCAACAGGCGATAATACCAACCTCATGCTCGGCAACCCAAGCAACGCCACAACCGATCTTTCAAATTTCGATAATTACCTGATCGACCAAACTTATTATACCGAAAGCTATAACCGCGATAAAGATGAACCCAACTGGGTAAGCTGGTATGTAGGCAGCACCTCGCTTGGTTCTATCGATCGTTCGAATGATTTCCGTCCTGATACCAACTTGCCATCCGGCTGGTACGAAGTTCCGGCAACAGGTTACTCAGGTTCAGGTTTCGACCGCGGCCACAACTGCCCCAGCGGCGACCGCACCTCAACAACCGCGGCCAACCAGGCTACCTTCCTGATGGATAACATGATACCCCAGGCGCCAAGAAATAATGAACAAACATGGGCCAACCTCGAAGAATACGGCCGTTCGCTGGTTACGGCCGGGAATGAAATATATGTAATTATGGGAAGCTACGGTTCGGGCGGTACCGGATCATCCGGTTCGGCCACAACGGTCGATGGTGGTTTGGTAGTGGTACCATCCAACATCTGGAAAGTGATAGTAGTATTACCAAACGGCAATAACGATTTGAGCCGCATCACCACCTCAACCCGTGTAATTGCCGTAAACACCCCGAACATCAACACCATCAGCACCGACTGGACACAGTACATCACCAGCGTAAAAGCTATTGAAAATGCTACCGGCTATACCCTGCTGTCGAATGTACCTGCGTCGATACGTAGTGTGCTGGAGAACAAGGTTGATTCGGGCAACTGAACTTTAATTACAAGTCAAAAATAGAAAGAGAGCCTTCCGTTTGGGAGGCTTTTTGTTTTAGGATTACTGCAAATACTCATTAATAGCGCAAGTCTTGTGCGGTTGACAAGTGGTCAAGATGACTTGTGCTTTCCAAGCACAAGTCTCCTAACGCTCAACTCAACACACAAGACTTGCGCTATTAATGAGTTTTCCCAGTTGGCAAATAGGACTGGTGACTTGTGCCTTTTCGGAACACATTTAAAATACTTCAACTTCACCCAAAATACCACCTAATTCATCATAATTACTCGCGCTGCTATAAACATAAGCTGAGGGCTCAGTTACCCAACCGGCAGTAACCGGGTTTTGATGAATGTAGTTCAATTTTTGTTCGAATAGATTTAAATGAGGATCAAGCTCTATAGGGTGATTATCCTGTTGCCATAATTGGTATATCTTATTATTACTATTCGCTTTACCCGCTTGAGCTAACAAATATAAAAGCCATTTTTTCCTGCTTTCCTGTGGGTTTTCAATAATTTCTTTAATGATTCTTACCGATGAGAATTTTTTCATATCCCGCATGATATCGGATAATAAATTGTCTCCCTTGCGACTAATTATCATATGTACATGATTACTCATAATTACATATCCATGAATAACCAATCCCTTTTCTTTTACACAATAACGAAACGTATCAAGTAGAATTTCTTTGTACACAATACGTGTAAAAACATCTATCCAGCCTATAACAGAAAAGGTGACGAAATATAATGCATCGGGGTTGGAGAATTTATATTTGATGCTCATCCTCTAAAATAAAAGAAATCAATCACCGGCGCAAGTTTGTAATTAGAATAGTTGGCGATCAAAGCACAAGTCTACCACACACTTCCTGCCACACAAGACTTGCGCCATCTTCGATACAACAAAAAAGGGCGCAGCCCTAAAACCGCACCCTTTTTGAATTTTGAATTTTTACTTTTGAATTAATACCTATAATACTCCGGCTTAAACGGACCTTCAACAGTTACGCCAATGTATTCAGCCTGATCCTGGTCCAATACTTCCAGTTCCACCCCAATTTTTTCAAGGTGCAAACGTGCAACCTTTTCGTCAAGGTGTTTAGGCAAAGTGTAAACTTTGTTTTCGTATTTGTCGCTGTTCGCCCAAAGCTCTAACTGCGCCAAAGTTTGGTTGGTGAACGAGTTGCTCATTACAAAGCTCGGGTGGCCGGTAGCACAGCCTAAATTCACCAAGCGGCCTTCAGCTAAAACAATCACATCACTGCCGTCAATGGTATATTTATCAACCTGTGGTTTAATTTCAATTTTGGTATTGCCATAAGCGCCGTTTAACCAGGCCATATCGATCTCATTGTCAAAGTGGCCTATGTTACAAACAATGGCTTTGTCTTTCAGCGCGCGGAAATGTTTCTCGCGAACAATGTTTTTGTTACCGGTAGCGGTAACAACAATATCAGCTTCGCTAATGGCGGTGTCAAGCTTTTTCACTTCAAAACCTTCCATAGCTGCCTGTAACGCGCAGATAGGGTCGATCTCGGTTACAATAACACGTACACCTGCGTTACGCAATGAATCAGCCGAGCCTTTGCCCACATCGCCATAACCGCAAACAACAGCCACTTTACCGGCCATCATCACGTCAGTAGCACGACGGATCGCATCAACCAGCGATTCGCGGCAGCCGTATTTGTTATCAAATTTCGATTTGGTAACCGAATCGTTCACATTAATAGCAGGCATTGGCAAAGTGCCTTTTTGCATACGCTCATACAAGCGGTGTACACCGGTAGTAGTTTCTTCCGATAAACCTTTAATGCCGGCGACCAGTTCAGGGAACTGATCCAGCACCATGTTGGTTAGGTCACCACCATCATCCAGTATCATGTTCAATGGCTGGCGGTCCTCGCCAAAATATAAGGTTTGCTCAATGCACCAGTCGAATTCTTCGGCATTCATACCTTTCCAGGCATAAACCGAAGTACCTGCGGCAGCAATAGCGGCAGCGGCATGGTCCTGTGTCGAGAATATATTACAGCTCGACCAGGTAACTTCGGCACCCAGCGCCTGTAAGGTTTCAATTAGCACGGCAGTTTGTATGGTCATGTGCAGGCAGCCTGCAATGCGCGCGCCTTTTAACGGCTGCGACGGGCCATACTCTTTGCGTAACGACATTAAGCCCGGCATTTCAGCCTCGGCCAGTTCTATCTCTTTTCTACCCCATTCAGCCAATGAAAAGTCTTTTACTTTAAACTTTACGTAAGCAGTTTCTACTGATGACATATTTTTCTTCTTTTTTATGAAATGCAAAAATAGGCAATATAAATGTGAAATAAAATTAGGGGTTTACAACCATAACCCTTCGATATTCAAAATTCAAAATTCGGTGTTCGATATTAATATAATTAGGGCGTTTCCCGCCGGTAGAAGCGGGCCGGGCCATCCGTTCATACGCCTGCAGGCCTTACGCTTGTCCTTCGCTAAGCCTCTTCGGTAGCCGGTATCCACTATTGTCCCTAACGCAATCTCAAATTGCCATTGCGAGGTACGAAGCAATCTCGTAGCCATGTTTACGAAGAGATCGCCACGCTATCGCTCGCAATGACAAAAAAAGACGGTTACATCTTCATCAACGCCGGGTTTATCCTGATATAAACCTCAAAACCTATCGGTGCGCTGCCATACAACGGGTGCAGCTCAGTAGGCGAAATATTCACCGTGGCTTGCACGCCGCCTGTTATATTGGTATGCTTAAATGTGCTAAGTATACGGTTCGTACCTAAAGTTATGGCATTGATGTTAAAATTAGGGTTAGCCGGGAAATCGCTGGTAAGGTCAAACTCATCGGCATCCTTTTCCACAAATTCATAGCGGCCGTAGATAGCGGTTTTATGCCATTGGAAACTGTTTTCCAGCAATACCGATGGCAGTGTTTTTTGATTATCCGAGTAGTGGTTTTGTCCGTAAACTAAAGTAGTGGCTATATAACTATCGTCATTCAGCATTTTGGTGTGAATAGCCGATACCGTGAACCTGTCCACATTTTGCAAAGGTTCGGCAACTTCCGGGCTGTGTATCCAGCCGTTGGAAACCTGCAGCGCCCATTCCTTTGACGGGTTATACGATAACCGCAACGAATAAGAATCAAACCGCATCGCATCAAAATTATAACGGAACTCATCAGGTTCGCGCCCCGTAAATACTGAGCCTTCCAGCTTGATATTTTTCAACCTGAACCCTAAAGTCGCCACGCCAAAAGTAATATGCGTTGCATCCTGGTAATGGTGGCTCAGCGGCGCATCCGGGTCATTCATGGCCGAGAGGCGGTGCATAAACACCGGCGGCCCTAAAGCCGGTTCGCCGGGGTAGCCGAATGAGGCGGAGATATCAGCATCCTTCGCCACCTTTTGAGTATAATTAACACTTAGCTCGGCAAACAGGTCATGCGGGTGTTGTATATCCACCAGTTTTTTGCCCTTGTATGATTCGCCGGTTTGATACAAAAGCGGATAACCGCCCGGCCCCACCAAAAACGGATCGAACGAGAACATGGTGTTTATGGAAAACAAACCATTAGTACCAACTTTATGCTGGGTCATGGCCATTAACCAGTCTGGCGCGTCAAACTTTTTACCGCCGCGGCTGCCTTGTTTAAATAAATCCTGGTTGTTGTAGCGGGCAAAAAAGCTGCCGTGTATCATGGTCATCCAGCCTTTGCTGTGTACCATGTATGCATACGTAGGTGTTTCATCGGGCACCCACGATGTCCCCGAACCATCACGGCTCATAGGCACATCAAGTGAATATTGGCTGTTCATGCCCATGTCGTCCATTTGCATGTCGCCCATGTCCATATCGCCCATATCCATTTTCATTGGTTTAGCGGGTGTCTTTTTGTGTTGCTTCACGGGCTTTTTTATGGTATCCATTTTCATACCGCCCATATCCATAGTTTGCTGCGCAAAAACCGGCGAGGCTATCAGCGTCAGCATAAATATTTTAAATAAATGTTTCATATTGAGTCGAAAAAATTAAACGTAAAAATTTACTGGCGCCTATAAAGCGGCAGGCATACGGTTAATATCGAATCAGATACGGAAAGCGCAGTTTTTTATAAAAGCAGGGATATTATCGGCTAATGGTTCATCGGGAGGTGCCCGTCCGGTTGTAGCCTGTGTTGAAGTTACAGGAATATTAAAAACTACATTGGCAAATGGCAGCCTGGCTATATGGAAGCTAAACAGTTTGCCAAAAAACGAAGGGAATTCGCCTACATGCGAATCCTTTATTTTTATGTCGATGTGTTTTTCGCTGCAGCATTTCATTTTGCTGCTCATCATGTTTGTTTTACAGCCCTTTACAGGGGCGTCGATCCTTACCGCGGTTATGTTTTTACCGCAATAATGCAGATTAAGCGCAAAGCCCAATGCCGTAATTAAATACAGCATGGTTAATACAATTGCTCCCGACCTTTTAAACATGAAGTAAAGATAGAATTTTTACCATCAATTTTATAACACAAAAAATAAACGAAATTCTAAAAATGACAATTTAACTAACTTTGCATCAATGCTGTTTATTTTTTGGCGCTAATTACGGCAATTACTACGCGGCGGTTCTTTTCGCGGCCTTCCAGGGTTTTATTATCGGCTATTTGTTCGGCAGCACCTTTGCCCTGGGTAGCCAGGCGCTTATTGTTAACACCCGCAGTAACCAAAAACGCTTTTACGCTTTCGGCCCTTTTAACAGATAGCCCCATGTTATAATCAGCAGTACCTAAACTATCGGTATAGCCGGTTATGGCAAGCTTTACATCAGGATTATTCTTCATATTGGCGGCCAGATTTGTAAGGTTGGTTTGCGCATCAGGACCAAGATCGGCGCTGCCTGCATCAAACAATATTACTTGGTTAAACTTGGCCATTTGGTCCATCTTACTGCCAATGTAGGCTCCAGCGGTACCGCCTATAGCGCCGCCTATTATGGTGCCTAATGCTGTATTGCCTGCTGTTTTACCTATCAGCGCACCTACGGTAGCCCCGGCACCCGCGCCTATCGCAGCACCTTTTTGCGTTTTCGAGGCCGTGCTGCAGCCTGTACTTATAAAAAGTATTATGGCAAACAATAAACTAAACGCAGATATTTTTATGGTAAAATTATTCATTCATTGTAGCGGTCACAAACCCGTTCTGCGGATATAATTGCAAAGCAGATGCCAAAAGGCTGTAATTGGCCGCAGGCAGGTAGTATCGTTACAATGCATGCTGATTAATTACTTTAGCAACAATTTTTTAATGTTAAGGAAAGTATTGTGGCAATTGGCCGCTTGCGAAATTAGCTTGTGAAAGCTTTTGGTGGCTCGTTTTTAGTACAAAACATATGAGGCAGGTTTAAACGCTAAGCTGAATAATAAACTCGGAGCCTTCGCCAGGTTTGCTGTTAATTTTTATGGTGCCGTCAAGCGCTTCAACCTGGGTTTTCACCATGAACAGGCCCATTCCCTTACCTTCGACAGTAGTATCGAACCGTTTGTATAGGCCGAAGAGTTGGGATCCGTTTTTTTCAAGGTCTATCCCTTTGCCATTATCCTTAAATCGCAGTTCAACTTTGTTCTTTAATTTCCGGCTGGTTATAGTAATAACAGGGTCAACATCAGCTTGCCTGTATTTTATACTGTTTGATACCAGGTTGTAAAATATGCTGTACAAATAACTGCGGATAGTAAAAATCGATTCAACCTCATCAAAATCACAATTTAAATGTACATGCTCCTTCATTATAGTATAGTTGCTGTTGGTTATAATATCATCACATACGTCCCTAAACTTAACCATTTCCTTTTTTTCATTAACCGGGCGGCGTGTTTGTAAAATGTTGTTCAGGTCCTTGATTATTGTATCGATATTTTTTATGGATAATGATAATCTTTCCACTACTTCCTGCTTAGCCTCGGGGTCAAGGTCATTATCATGGTCTTTAAGCATATCGGTAAGCCCGAGTATATTTGCCACCGGCGCGCGTAAGTTATGCGATACGATATAAGTGAATTGCTCCAGGTGGCTGTTATGTTGTATCAGATCGGCGGTGATACGTTCACGTTCAAGGGCCATTGTTTTGCTTTCGGTAATGTCCTTGTTAGCTAAAATAAAACCCCAGTTTTTGCCCTCGTTGTTTTTTACATTCAACCAGCGTACGTCATGCCATTTGGTAATGCCGCGTTCATCGGTAAAGTTAAGTTCATAGCTCGCACTCTCGCCGGTGGCAACCCTTTCAAGTGTTTGCATAATAAAGGGCCAGCGTTCTTCAACAAAGTAATCCTTTATAAAACGGTTAACTACCAGGCTCTTTTTATTTTGTTCCTCTGAATATTTTTGTGCAAGGGCATTAAAGGAAACTATATGCAATTCAGCATCGATCAAAAGATAAGCCGTATCGGTGTTATCGAATATCGTACGCAGATTTGCTTCCGATTTTTTAAGGGCCTCTTCATCTATTTTGGGCATTGCATTCTTCAGCTTTAAATTAATAGTAGTGCCGTAAATATAGCAGATAATATTTATGCGCAAAGTTAAAACCATCGCTTTCAGCGCATAAGCCAATAAAAAAAGGCCCGATATTTTAGCATCGGGCCTTTCAAAAATATGAATAATAGTTTAATTATTGATCACCATCATCAGCCGGGATACTGGCTATGCGGTACCCCGTATTTCCATCCTGGTCAATAAACGATTGATAATAAATATCATTAGGCGATACATAATATTTTTTACCATTCAAGGTTACCTTGTGGCAGCCATCGGGTAATTCATTCACAACATCGCCAACTTTAGGCGCAGCGTCATCAGGTGCAACAGCGCCATCATCATTAGTGTTTAAAACGCCGTCCCTGCCGGCAACCTCGTACATGGTTTTCTTCTGGTCGTTAACAACAGGTTTGTAATACACACCGTTCAGTTCATAAAACTGCTGGCTATCTATTACTATCGACTTAGCGCCTTCGGGCAATGTTGGTACTGCCGCGCCAACCGGAGGGGTAGCAACCTGGTACCCACCGCCATCATACGGGGTATAAAATACGCCGCCATAATAGTAATACAAATCAGAACCCCAATAAAATGGATAATAACCAAAGGGCAGGCCACCCAGGTAAAAGCCCAGGTGCGGGTAGCCATAGTAGCCAAAACCAGGCCTGTAAAAACCGCCACGTGAATAAGCCGAAACACCATGCACACCGGTAAAGCGGGCACCTATATTGCCGCGCAAAGCAAAGGTATTTCGAGCCATAACACCTGTGCTATGAAAACCGCCACCAAAACTGGAGCCGTGGAACCCACCGCCCACACTTATGTGGCCGCCGCCACCATGCTGGGCGCTGGCTGTTGTTACAACAGCCAATGAAAGTAAACCGGTTAAAACTAAACCGGATGCGTATTTATATAAGCTTTTCATAATTAATACTTAAACACAAGTTAAACTAAAATTTTGTCTATAAAGTATGCTGTGCTTTATTTTTATTATTAGACCAAAAATAACTATAAAGGTTTAACGCGTTTTGTAAAATTTATGATGTGAAATTAATTGCCTAAAATGAATATTTCGGGAAGATTTTATAGTGAAACAGTCTATTCTGCAGGCACTATTTTTAAGCAAACCGGGCTGCCCAGTTCAAGGCGCGAAATTACGTAGGTTGGCTTGCCGGTTGCCGCATCTAATTTGTATACCACAATATTATTCCCCACTTGGTTAGCTATCAATAAATAATTACCGGTAGGGTCGATAATAAAATCGCGCGGGCCCTTGCCTAATGACGGGGTTCGCGAAACGAAAGTAAGCTGGCCATTATCTGGGCTAACGGCATATTCAACAATATCATTCCCATTACCGCGATTGCTGGCGTACAGGAACCTGCCATCGGGCGACAGATGTATGGCCGCCGAACCAACATTGCCTTTCATTTCCGGGGTTTTCATATCCAACGACTGCACCTGTTTAAGCGAACCGTTATCATAATTATAAACATTTATAAATCCGCCTATTTCCTGTAACAGGTAAACATATTTCCCATCTGCCGAAAAAGTAAGGTGCCGTGGGCCATTACCGTCGTTTACTTTAACATAAGCCGGATCAGCAGGGGTTAGAGGCGGGGTCTTGGATGCCTTATAACGCATAACGTTTACCTTATCAGTGCCGAGGTCGGTATACAATAAATATTTTTCATTGGGCGATAAGGCGGCCATATGCACGTGCGGGCCCTCCTGCCGCTCTTTGTTTACACCAGTCCCCGAATCCTGTATATGTTGCGATAATGCGCCAATTGAACCATCCTTGTTCAACGGAAAAACCGATAAGCTGCCGCTGCTGTAATTAGCAATAAATAGGTTACGCTGGTCTTTATCAGCTACTACATAGCAGGGGTCAGCGCCCTGGGTTCCCTGCTTGTTGATGAAGGCCATTTTGCCTGTAACCGGGTTAAATGTAAATGAGCTTACCTCGCCCTGCGGCCCTTCGTTTACAGCATATATAAATTTATTGTTATTGGTAACGTACAGGTATGATGGATTTGATACATTATCAATTTCGCTTAAATAAGCCAGTTGGCCATTTCGTTCATAAAAACGGTACGCATAAATGCCTTTACTGGTACTGTTGCCATTGGTATAAGTGCCTATTAAAACATCAAAAACAGATGGTGTGGCAGCTTTTTTTTGGGCGAAAGTAAACACAGGGCTTAACAAAGCAATAACAAGCAATAATTTTTTCATGCTAATTGGTTTTACGAAGCGCAAGTTAATGATTTGTGCCAAATGCCAAAAGGCCAATCCAGTAACCTTTTAAATACAAAAAGCCTAAAACAAAAAAGCTTGTCTGTATCGACATCCCTTTTAGCTTTAGACTTTTAACTTTCTACTTTAAACTTTTACTTATACCAAATGCTTTAACTGTATTACTTCCTTTTCGTCAAGGTAGCGCCAGCGGCCGCGGGTAAGGTCCTTTTTGGTAAGGTTAGCATATACCACCCTGTCCAGTTTTACTACCTCGTAACCCAAATGCTCAAATATGCGGCGAACAATGCGGTTTTTGCCGCTATGTATCTGTATGCCTATTTCACGCTTAGAGCCGCCGGTTACATATGAAACTGAATCCGGTTTTATCAAGCCGTCTTCCAGTTCCAAACCAAATTGTATCTTGTTCAGGTCGCCCTGGGTTAAATTTTTGCTTAACTCAACCTGGTATAATTTAGTAATGTTGCTGCGTGGGTGCGACAATTTATCAGCCAGGTCGCCATCGTTGGTCATTAATAATAACCCGGTAGTGTTCCTGTCTAAACGGCCGATAGGATATATACGCTCGCGGCTGGCTTTTTCAACCAAATGCATTACGGTGCGGCGTTCCTGCGGGTCATCGGTAGTAGTAATGTAATCCTTTGGTTTATTCAAAAGCACGTAAACCATTTTCTCGCGTTTCAGCAATTCGCCGTTGTAGCGTATCTCGTCTTTCAACGGGTCAACCTTGTGGCCCAATTCGCTGATCACTTCGCCATTGACTGAAACCACACCAGCCTCAATCAATTCATCAGCCTTACGGCGCGAACAGATACCCGCATTAGCTATGTAACGATTAAGGCGTATAAGGCCTGAATCTTTATTTTCTTTCTCCTTGCGTCCGCGCAGGGTTTTTACAGGCGCTTCTCTTTCGGGCCTGGTTTTATTGTACGATGAGTTTGGCGATTTGCGAAAAGGCTCGCTACCACCTTTTTTATAACCGCCTGTTGATGGTTTGCTGAACTTGCGTTCGCCTGATCTTTCAGAACTGAACGTGCGTTCGCCGCCTTCATCGTTATTAGTGCTTCTTTTTGGCCTGTCAATATCACCCGGCGGCCGGCCCGAATATGATTTAGGGCGCGATGAGAAAGGTTTTTTCTCATCAGTGTCCCTGCTAAAACTTCTTTTTGGCCTGTCGCTGCCGCTATCGGCACCGCTTACCCTGCCTGAGTAAGGTTTATTGCGACCCGGGGTTCTTCCGCTATCGCCATCTGATGGCCTGCCTGAATATGGTTTTTTGGGTGAATAGCTTTTTTTCTCGCCTCCGGCAAAGCTGCTTTTGAAACCGCCATCGCTTTTACCCTCATATGGTTTTTTTTCAGATGGAGAAGATACCCGCCTGCCTGATGAAGCAGATTTTTTATCGCCCCAACGTTCTGTGCTTTTTTTAGGGGCCGGTTTGTTCCAATCCGTTTGATCGGTTGATTTGCCTCTTGATGAGGTTCTTTTCGGCCTGTCATCGGGCTTGTTTGCCCTGTTTGATGATCTTGCGGGTTTATCGTCCCGGCCGTTGCCTGGTCTTTTAAATACCATAGTTTTTTGTTTAGCGCTTTCGCAGCGTGAAGGGTCAAAGTTACGATTTTTTAAACAATTTTTTTAATTTTTTGTTGATGTCCAAAATCACCGTTTAAAGCTTTTAAGCCACGATTTTAGCCCAATATTGGGCGGCGCAAAACAACCGGTTTTTAGTAAGTATTTGATAATGTGGATAATATACCTTACCTTTGCCGCAGTTAATAACTTAACTTGTTATTTATGATAAAAAAAGAAATGATAAAGAAACACTTAATTACGTGCTCCGTAATGATTGTGCTGGTAGTCATTTCAGTACTTACAGTAAGCAATACATCGGCTAAAAAACCTGCCGTAATTGCAAGTACATTGCGTCCTTTTCCTACAAAATTTGTCTTCACAGAAGCCAAAACAACGGACGATTATAGTTTCGCCAACGAAGCTATACCGGTTAACGACAAACATGTTGATCACAAACTGAGGCGAACGCTGATACAGCATGATTACCACAACGTACAATCGAACATCTTGCAAATAAAAGCAGATAAATGGTTCCCCATTATCGAGCCTATCTTAAAGGCTTACGGCATCCCCGATGATTTTAAGTATATCCCTTTGGTTGAATCGGGGTTGTGCTGCGGCAAATCGCCAAAAGGGGCTTATGGTATCTGGCAGTTTATGCCTGGTACAGCGCGTACTTATGGGTTAAAAGTTGGTCATGGCCATGATGAACGCTTAAACATAAGCAAATCAACCATTGCCGCATGTAAGTATATTAAAGAACTTTACGCGCAGTTTAACAGCTGGACTTTAGCCGCCGCCGCTTACAATAACGGCGAGATAAAGCTACAACACCAGATCAATAAGCAAAACGAGGATAATTATTTCCGCATGCACCTGAACCATGAAACAGGCATGTACGTGTACAAGCTTATTGCCATGAAAGAAATTATAAGCAAGCCTGCTGATTACGGCTATAAAACTGTTTGTGCCGTTGTGCCAACACACGAATGGCAGGCATATAATTAATTTGTAAAAATTACGGAGCACCCGCAAAAGGGTCGGCTTGCCAGTGGCATACCGGCCCTTTTTTGCGTATATTTGTAGCAATTATTGAATGACTGAATTATTGATTTATTGGATTGATAATGAAGCCATAATCTGTGCCCAACAGGGCAATCAATAATTCTATAAATCAATAATTCAATAAATGATAAATAAACCTCTCGATCTGGGCGAACAAAGTGAAGTTGAAGTGTATGGTGCCCGGGTACATAATTTAAAAAATATCGATGTTTCTTTTCCGCGTAACCAACTGGTGGTAATCACCGGCTTGAGCGGCAGCGGAAAATCATCGCTGGCATTTGATACCATTTATGCAGAGGGGCAGCGCCGTTATATGGAAACATTTTCGGCATACTCGCGCCAGTTTATGGGCGGCATGGAACGGCCCGATGTGGATAAAGTAAGCGGCCTTAGCCCGGTTATAGCTATCGAGCAAAAAACCACCAGCAAAAACCCGCGCTCAACTGTTGGTACCATCACTGAGATATATGATTTTATGCGCCTGCTTTTCGCGCGTACCGGCGAGGCTTACTCGTACGAAACCGGCGAGAAGATGGAGCGCATGAGCGAAGACCAGATACTGAAAACCATTACCGAACGATTCAAAGATCAGCCCGTAAACATATTAGCCCCGGTAGTAAAAGCCAGGAAAGGCCATTACCGTGAGCTTTTTGAGCAGATACGTAAACAGGGCTATTTAAAGGTTTGGATCGACGGTGCGATTGCCGATGTCGAGCCAAAAATGCAGCTCGATAGGTATAAGATACACGATATTGATATTGTAGTCGACCGCCTGCAGATAAACGAAGAAAACAGCAAGCGGTTATATACATCTATCCAATCGGCACTGAAAATTGCCAAAGGCATTATTCGCATTGCCGATAAAGACAATAACGTAAGCTACTTTAGCAAGTATTTAATGGACCCGGTTTCGGGTATCTCATACGATGAGCCGCAGCCTAACACTTTTTCATTTAACTCGCCTTATGGCGCTTGCGAAAAATGTAATGGCCTGGGATATATTTTCGAGGTGGATGAAGCTTCGGTAATTCCTAACCCAAAACTAAGCATCCTGAACGGTGGTTTGGCTCCTTTGGGCGAATACCGCGAAACATGGATATTCCAGGTATTAAAAGCGCTCGCCAAAAAGTATGATTTCAGCTTATCAACTCCGATTGAAAAACTGGAGCGCGAAAAGCTGGACATCATTCTTAACGGCTCAACCGAAATGATAACCGTTGCGGTAGAGTATAACAAATGGAACGTACAAAGTTACCAGATCAGTTTCGACGGTATTATCCGCATGCTCGAAGAGCAGCAAGAACGCCGCGGCGACGAAGGTATAGACGATATGGAAAATTATCGTGTGCTGCGTACCTGCCCCGTTTGCGATGGTGCGAGGCTGAAAAAGGAATCGCTGCATTTTAAGGTCGATAACAAAAATATCTTCGAACTGGCCACGATGGACATCAACGAGCTGCAGGCTTGGTTCGATAATTTGGAAGATAGGCTTACTGAGCGCCAGAACGTTATCGCCAAAGAGATATTAAAAGAGATACGCGCCCGTATTGTGTTTTTACTGGATGTGGGTTTGAGCTATTTAACGCTCGACCGTACGGCCAAAACACTTTCAGGCGGCGAGGCGCAGCGTATAAGGCTGGCCACACAGATCGGTTCGCAGCTAATGAATGTAATGTACATTTTGGATGAACCAAGTATCGGCCTCCACCAGCGCGATAATGCAAGGCTCATCAGCGCGCTAAAAAACCTGCGCGATTTGGGCAATACTGTACTAGTGGTTGAGCATGATAAAGACATGATACTCGAAGCTGACCATGTGATCGACATGGGCCCCGCAGCGGGCGTACATGGAGGCGAGGTTGTGGCGCAGGGAACACCTGCCCAATTAATGAAAGAACATACCCTTACCACCTCATATATAAACGGCGAACGTGAAATTGCCATCCCCAAGAAAAGGCGCGAAGGTAATAACAAAGTGTTATCGTTAAAAAAAGCCACAGGGCATAACCTTAAAAAGGTTAGCGTTGATTTTCCATTAGGTAAAATGATAGGTATAACTGGTGTATCGGGCAGTGGTAAATCAAGTTTGATAACGGAAACATTGTACCCTATCCTTAACCATCATTTCTTCAGGGCAAAAAAGCATCCGCTACCTTATGAAAAGGTGGAAGGGCTGGAAAATATCGACAAAGTAATCGAGATAGACCAAACACCTATCGGTCGTACACCACGTTCAAACCCTGCTACATATACCGGGGTATTTTCAGATATACGTAATTTGTATGTGGCACTGCCTGAATCGCGGATACGTGGTTATAAACCCGGTCGTTTCTCGTTCAACGTAAAGGGCGGTCGCTGCGAAACCTGCCAGGGCGCAGGCATGAAAGTAATAGAAATGAACTTTTTGCCAGATGTGCAGGTACCATGCGAAGAATGCGGCGGCAGGCGCTATAACCGTGAAACACTGGAAGTACGCTACCGAGGAAAATCCATCAGCGACGTACTGGATATGAGCATTGAGGATGCTACGCCATTTTTTGAGCATATCCCTTCCATCTACCGCAAGGTAAAAACCTTACTAGATGTGGGTTTGGGCTACATCACCTTAGGACAAGCATCAACCACACTATCAGGTGGCGAGGCGCAAAGGGTAAAACTGGCAACTGAACTTTCCAAAAAAGATACCGGCAATACTTTTTATATACTTGATGAACCGACGACCGGTCTGCATTTTGAAGACATTAATGTACTGTTGGGCGTATTGAATCAATTAGTCGATAAAGGCAATACGGTATTAGTGATCGAGCATAACCTTGATGTAATAAAGGTTGTAGATCATGTGATAGATCTTGGCCCTGAAGGTGGTTCAGGTGGTGGTAAAATATTGTTTAGTGGAACGCCGGAGGGTTTGTGCAAAGTGAAAGAAAGTTTTACCGGACAGTTTTTGAAGAAGGAAATGGGGGCGAAGTGATATAAATAAGATTATATTTGTATATATTCATAAGATAATGACAACGATAACTATAGATATTCCTGACGATCATACCAATGAGGTGATTGCACAGTTGAAAAAGTTGGGCGTAAAAGTTCGTGAATCTAAATTATCAAACCTTGATAAATTGACAAAAGAAGATTATCAAAAACATTTTGCAAATCAGGCTAAAGCAAATAAAAACAATTTGCTTAAATATCTATGATAATCAAGCAGCGCGACATTGTTGAAATCGCATTTTATACAGGAAATAAACCAGAGCCACATCCTGCTGTAATAGTGTCAAATAATGATATTTTTGAAGCAGAAGGTTTTTTTTATGCGATACTTCTTTCTACTAAGAATCTTTTCCCGGATTTCACCATAGAAATTATTCCAACAATGATAAACTCTCCACGCAATCAGCGTAATGGATATGCTGTTTGTCATATGATTCAGCAATTTTATCCTGAAGACATTATTACCAAGACAGGTGCAACCTTAAAATATGATGCCTTTATTAAATTAACAGACAAAGTTAAAGAAGTTATTTTTGTCTAACATTAATCACATTCACTCACAATAATTCCAAAAACAAAAAGCATATATCTTAACTTTACGAATATATGCTGCCACTGTTAACTTCCCCACAAATACGCGAGGCTGATGCCTTCACCATAAAAAATGAGCCTATCGCTTCGATCGATCTGATGGAACGCGCTTCAAAGGCTTTTGTAGGCTGGTTTATTAATCATTTTCCTGATAAGAAACAGTCTATCTCTATTTATTGCGGTACCGGTAATAATGGTGGTGATGGACTTGCAATTGCCCGTATTTTACACGCGCACCAATACAAGGCGGTAAATGTGAAGCTCACGCGTTTCTCAGAAAAGTCTACAGATGGTTTTAATGAAAACTTAAAAAAACTGCCAAAGACAATCTCATTAACCGAAATAAAAACCGGCGATAAACTACCAACCGAAGAAAGCCCGGTTATTATTGACGCCATGTTGGGCACCGGATTGAACAAACCTTTATCCGGCGATTATAAAAAGCTGGTAAAATACCTGAACAACCTTGAAAGAATCGTAGTGGCGGTAGACATCCCCACCGGTTTTTTCGCCGAAGGTAAAATTGACCCCAAAGCCGAAGTTTTAAAAGCCGACCTGGTTATTACTTTTCAGCAGGCAAAAATTAATTTTCTGTTGCCTGAATCCGGGCCTGTAATTAATTGTTGGGAAGCGGTTAATATTGGCATTGATGAGAAATTTGTGCACTCGTTAAATTCTCCATACCAGTTTGTAACGGAAAAAGACATTAGGGGGTTGCTCAGGCCACGCCATAAATTCAGTAATAAGGGCACCTATGGGCATGCACTTATAGTTGCGGGGCAGGCTAAAACAATGGGTGCCGCATTGCTATGCTCATCGGCCTGCGTACATGCAGGGGCGGGGCTAACTACCGCTTGTGTGCCCGAAAGTGGCCTGACGGCTCTAAACAGCTACCTGCCCGAAATTATGGCGGTTATAAGGCAAGGTAATGATATGCCTGAGATAAGCTGGAACAAATTTACTTCAATGGGCATAGGGCCGGGGTTGGGCGATGATGAAAATTCGCTCGCGCTGTTGACCTATATTTTTACCAATTATAAAAAACCTGTTGTTATTGATGCTGATGCTTTGAACGTATTATCGGCACATAAAGAACTTTGGACAATGATACCCGAAGGCAGTGTATTAACTCCGCACATGAAGGAGTTCGACCGCTTGTTTGGCGAACATGACAGCTGGTGGCTGCGCATTCAAACGGCTATTGAAAAAGCTAAAGAACATAAGGTATGTATCGTGCTAAAAAATGATTATACCATAACTGCTACGCCGGCTGGCAAGGCTTATTTCAATTCAACCAGCAACCCGGCTATGGCAAGTGGTGGCATGGGCGATGTGCTTACCGGGATAATAGCCGCATTATTGGCCCAAAATTATTCCTCCGGGGATGCCTGCATAGTTGGCTGTTATATACACGGCAAAGCAGGTGATGAACTGGCATTACCAAACCGTATGAATGTAGTTTTGCCCGGCAGGTTAATTGCACAATTGCCGGTTACTATGGCAAAATTCAGGGCATAAAAAAAACGGTTGCAAGTATTACACAACCGTTTTTCTATTAACTATTAACTGATCTTATAAAGAACTAATACTTCAACTTAGTGTATATAAGACGCACACGGCATCTGATATGTTACAAAAACGTAAGAAGAAAGTTAATGTTTTATAACAGCATAGTAACCAGCGCCCAATTGAGCGTTTTTAACCTTTTTTAACATTAAAACGGGAATTTAGAAGGCTTAGTAATTGCCAATAACCATTAATTCATCCATTGTAGGATTTACGCTGCCGCCGCGTGGTTCCAAAGTTACGGCAAAAGCCTGTGGTGAATTTACTGAAGCCATTTCTTTCATCTCGGCGGTATCGGCATCAGTTTTATCAAATACGCCTAAGCTAACAGGTTTTTTATCAACAATAGCCCATAACTGATATTGATGGGCCTTATCAGTCTTAGGCATATTAACTTTTGCCATGTCAAGCATTACTTCCTTTTTGTTAGGATTAAAGGCTACCATGATAGAAGCTTCTTTTGGCGCATGGGGCGTTGCATTAAGTTTAATGAATTTAACGGAAGGATCGCGGTAAATGCTTAACTCGTGATCCATGTACTTAACCGTGCTTGTAAAATGCTGGTTTGTTGTATTCAATGCTATTAATTGCGTATTAGCGTCATCCAGTTTTTTCGACATATTAAGTATCACCACCACACTGGCTATAAGCAGTGCCAAACAAGCCGCAAAGGCGTATTTGTAAAAATTGCTTTGCTTTGGAGGTAACGCAATCACGTTATCTTTAGCGGCATGTGTTTTTGTAGGGAAATTATTGTCATCAGCCAAATTAACCACCAGGCTGTTTAATATCCGGTCGCGCATATGCTCGGTCGGTTCAATAGCATTTTCTGCAGCATACAATTCCATCGAACGCTCAATCTCCTGCAACTCGGTTTTTATTGCCGGATGTTTGGAAGCCATCTCCTCCACCTGCAACTTTTCGGCTGGGCTTACATCGCCCAGAACGTAAAGTTCCAATATCCCTGATTCAATATATGCTTTAATATCTTCCACTTATCAATTTTTCAATTAAAATGCTTTCTGAGTTGCAGAATAGCCATTCTTAAACGGGTTTTGATGGTGCCAAGCGGTATTCCTAATTCATCAGCGGCTTCTACATGTGTGTAGCCTTTAAAATAAACCAGTTCAAGAATCTGCTTTTGGTCGGGCTTTAGCGTTTGCACTAAGTCCTTGATACCTAACAGCTCAGGCTTGTAAACCGTATTCCTTCGTTCGTCAATGAAAGTTACGTTATTTTCGAGTTCCTGGTTTTTATTCTGATTTTTAAAATCTTTCGAGCGAAGCTTATCAATAGCTAAATGCCGTGCTATATTCACCATCCAGGTAAACAGGCGGCCCTTTTCGGTACTATAGCTCGCGAAGGAATGCCATATTTTTACGAAAGTTTCCTGCAAGACATCTTCGGCAGTGGTGGTATCAATTATTATCCTTGATATTACCCCGTACAACGATGAGGAATACATATCATACAAGGCTTCCACCGCGATTTTTTCACGGTTCTTTAGTGCAGACACTAATTCCTCTTCTGACAATGATATTTTACTTCTCCTGCTCAACGTGGGGTGAAGATATGAAGGAATAATCAGATTTCAAACAAGTGTTTTTCGGCATGGTAGGATGAACGGACAAGCGGTCCGCTTTCAACATATCTGAAACCCTTTTCCAGGCCAATTTGTTTGTAAAATTTAAACTGGTCGGGATGTATCCAATCCACCACAGGATGGTGGTTGCGTGTAGGCTGTAAATATTGGCCGAGTGTAAGTATCTGCACGCCGGCATTCAGTAAGTCATCCATTGCTTCCAGAACATCAGCCTCTGTTTCGCCCAAACCCAGCATAATGCCTGATTTTGTGCGTAAGCCGGCTTTTGATATATGGCTAAGCGCTTCAAGACTGCGGTCGTATTTGGCTTGTATGCGTACTTCTTTGGTTAAGCTGCGCACTGTTTCAAGGTTATGCGATACTACCTCCGGGCGAACTGCAAGCACACGCTCCAAATTCTCCCAAACACCTCTAAAATCAGGTAATAAGGTTTCTAAAGTAGTCTCAGGGCTTTCGCGGCGGATAGCGTTGATAGTTTCAGCCCAAATGATGGAACCGCCATCTTTCAGATCATCACGGTCAACTGAAGTAATAACACAATGCTTAACCTGCATCAGTTTAACCGAGTTTGCTACGCGGTTGGGTTCATCCATGTCAACCGCCAACGGCCTGCCTGTAGCTACCGCGCAAAAAGAGCATGAACGGGTACAGATGTTACCCAATATCATAAAGGTGGCTGTACCAGCGCCCCAGCACTCGCCCATGTTGGGGCAATTGCCGCTTTCGCAAATGGTATGCAGCTTATGTGTATCGACCAAACTGCGCACCTGGGCGTATTCTTTACCAACGGGTAATTTTACCCTCAGCCAATCAGGCTTGCGGTTAACAGGTGCAGCAGGAACTACCGGCAATTCAATCATAATACAAATGTAGGCAAAAACTCAGCCCCCTAACCCCCTGAAGGGGAATATTGTAATATTTATTACCGCAATATTACAGATTAGTAATATTTCATTTAGAAATTCACTCCTATAAACTTAGATTTGCCTTATCCTCATGCTCCCCCTTTAGGGGGCTGGGGGGCAAATGGCAACAATAGAATCTACATACCTCGGCGACCTACGCACCGAGGCCACCCACCTGCAATCAGGCACTAAAATTATTACCGACGCGCCTACTGATAACATGGGCAAAGGTGAAGCGTTTTCACCAACTGACCTGCTGGCCGAATCATTGGCTGCCTGTATGCTGACCACTATGGCTATTTTAGGGGGTAAACAAGGCATCGCTATTGATGGCACTACCTGCGAGGTTACCAAAATCATGGCTGCCGGTCCGCGCCGTGTGGCCGAAGTGGTGATCAATTTTAAATTCCCTAAGGAATATACTGCTGAGGAAAAGAAAACATTGGAAGATATTGCCTACGGCTGTCCTGTAGCGGTAAGCTTACATCCTGATCTGAAAAAAACGGTAAACTTCGGTTGGTAAATCTTCTATGAGAAGCAGGATAGGGTTATTTTGTGGTTTGCTTTTTGTAACAATGGGTTGCCGAAATAAGGGAACTCTTGTTAAAGAAGATAACATTGATACCATCAAAATAGCGAATAGCTTATTCGATACTGTAGCTGTTAAGAGTATAACCGACCCGGAAAAGATACTTTATATTGCTCATGCATTAAATAATGCAGATGTGGAACCGAGATATTTTAAGCCCTCACTTATTTTAACGCTTATATATAGTGATAAGCATAAAACCACGATAATGTGTATGGATAAATATATAAAAGTAAATGGGTTGTCTTATGTAATTAACAAACCTATCAAAGATTTAATTGATTGATTTAACTTCCGAGTTATACTAACACTTCCAGCGCTTCTTCAACTGAAATGCCGCCATGAGATTGGTCGAGGATACATTCACCATCTTTAATTAACAACATTTGGGGCGATTCGTGGTGTACCTGGAAATCCTGGGCCACCTGGCTTGAGATATCACGGTATTTTATAAGATCTAAAAAATATAGGGGCATATCGGCAGGCAGCTTGTCCATATCCATCTCAAAACGCCTCTTTGCCATCATGCTGATAGAGCAGCGTGTGCTGTGCTTAAAAATTAAACTATAACCAACATTCTGTTTTATAGCTTTTACCTGATCCGCCGAATCCAACGATTTCCAATTCATAACCACAAAAATAGGATGTTAATGCCTTTATAACGTAATTACAGTGTAAACCTGCATTTAGTTTTAAGCAATTGATAAAAGAATGACAAATAACTTAGCGGCTGCGCTGAGGATAGGTTCCGTAAGCAGGGCATAATTTATTTGAGCATGAAGCCAGGGAGCCTAATGCTAAAGCTATAACAGCTATGTAAAGTATCTTTTTCATTTTCATTACCATATCAGTTTTTACGCAAATTATGCTTTTAAAGTTTCAGCAAGATACGCCATTTTTATTGCAGTTACAGCGCCCTCTTCGCCTTTATTTCCATGTTTGCCGCCGGCCCTGTCAATTGCCTGCTGTTGGTTATCAGTAGTTAATACACCAAAAATAACCGGTTTTGAATACTTTATGGCTACATTGCTTACGCCATTAGCTACCGCGTTGCATATAAAATCAAAATGCCTTGTTTCGCCCTGTATAACACAGCCTAAACATATTACAGCATCTAATTTATGATTTTTTAATAACAGATCGGCACCCGATGTTAATTCAAAACTGCCGGGAACAGGATAGGAAAAGATATTTTTCTTTAGCGCACCGTGCTCCAGCAGGCTTTGATAAGCACCCTGGTATAAGGCATCGGTTATTTCGCGGTTCCACTCGGCCACAACAATACCAAAGCGGTATGGCTTTGCCGATGGTATCTCGCTGCCTGAAAAATCGCTTAAATTTTTATGCTGACTGGACATTTTTTATTTCGGATTTCGAATTTCGGATTTCGAATTTGTTGAAATAGGATTCACTAAATCCGAAATCGAACATCCGAAATCCGAAATTCAATTACATTTGCGCTTCGGCGCGGGCAATGTATTCGTCAATATTTTGCGCTTCGGTACTGGTAACGTAGTCGCTTTTTATTTTTTTGTAGGTTTCATCAGCATCCTTAAAATTCTTTTCAGCCTCGTAAACCAAACCTAATTTTTTAAGGTATAGTGGCGATAAAAATTTATTTTTCGCCATATCAGCAGCTTTTTTAAAGTAGGTTTCGGCCTTGTCGTAGTTTTTCAACTCAACATAAGCATCACCGGTACCACCTAACGCTTCGGCTGCCACCATGCTGTCATCACCATGATAATTGGTTAGGTCGTCAATAGCTTTATTGTATTGGCCTTTGTTTAAATAGGCTACACCCAGGTAAAAATAAGCAAGGTTGGCTGCTTTGGTACTGCCGTAATCATTTATTATTTTTTCAAATCCAGGATAACCGGCATCGCCGTTAATGGCTTTATCCCAATCCTTTTTCTCCCAGTAATCCTGGGCAACGTGCATTTTATTGGCAGCTTCAACTTCGCGTGGGGCCAGGTACAATTTCAAATATATAAGATAACCTGCAGCCAGTAATACCACGGCTGCAACAATAAATAATAAGCTTTTTTGGTTCTCGCGCACAAATTTCCCTGTTTGTCCAAAGTCGTTGTTAGTACTTCCTGAAACAATCTTTGTGTTGTCCTGCATTTTGGTCATTTCTATTCTAAAATTAAGTTTGCAAACTTACGGTTTTATAATTTTTTCACAATAGCTTTTGTATGAAATATTTAGTGGTGAGTAATTGAGTGATTTGGTGAGTAATTACTTAAAACAAATAAGTCAAGTTACTATAGCCCTGGAATGATTAATTCAAATGAATTGAGGGAAAGATTGAGGAAACTTTGCGCCAATGAAAATAAAATTGAGAAAATTATTTCTTATGGGACATGTTCCATTCACAAGTAAGGATTTCTTTTGATTATAAATCATTTTCTACGGGTAACATTTCATTAGATCTTTCCATCTGTCGCGCGCGCGCGCGCAATGTGTGATATACTTATTAGTCACTTCGCACTAAACAACCCGTACTTCAAAATACAATAAATAGCCCTGAAACCGTCCTTCCAGCCGATCTTTTTACCTTCGGCATAGGTACGGCCGTAATAGGATATGCCTACCTCATAAATACGAACATTAGGTATTTTTGATATTTTAACGGTTACCTCGGGTTCAAAGCCAAACCGTTTTTCGCGCAGATTAAGGCTTTGCACCATTTGGGTATTAAACAATTTATAACAGGTTTCCATATCGGTAACGTTAAGGTTGCTGTACATGTTCGACAGCATGGTTAAAAACTTGTTACCGATAGTATGCCAGAAGAACAGTACGCGGTGCGGATTGCCACCCATAAACCTTGAGCCAAAAACTACATCGGCAAAGCCTTTTATAATTGGCTTAAGCAGGTCATTATATTCTTCAGGGTCGTATTCAAGGTCGGCATCTTGTATTACCAGGTATTCGCCTGTAGCGTTTTTTATACCGGTGTGCAGGGCTGCCCCTTTGCCTTTATTAATCTCGTGTTTATAATATTGTATGTTTATTCCAGGGTTTTGGGCTATATAACTTTCAATGGCCTGTTCTGTATTATCAGTTGAACAGTCATTAACAATTATTATCTCTTTAGTAATATCATTAATTAAATTAACCGCCTTTACTTTATCAAGTATTAGGTGGATCGTTGCCCCTTCGTTATAGGCCGGAATGATGATCGATAGTTTTTTTAACAGCATTGCCTTGGTGTTAATCTCTCCGGCTTTCAACCGTGTAAATAAAGCCATCGGCACGGTAATAACCAAGGTTGTATTCTATCGGTCTGTCGGCCTGGTCATACACAAATCTTTTCCTGAACAATATGGGGCTGCCTATTTCAACGTCAAGCTTACCGGCTATTAATTTATCGGCGGCACGCGCGCTTATTTCTTCCTTTGAAAGTTGCGCGGTAACTAAATGGTCTTTTTCCAATATCTCGTACAACGGGCGCGAAAAATCTTCTTCACCGGTTAAACCTACACGGGGGTGGAAGTAAGAAACAAAGTATACGAACGGCCCCTCGGTTTTCCCACGCAAACGCTCCAGCTTTAGTACTTTTTTATCAGTTTTGATCTCAAAAAAATTGGCAACTTTTTCTTCAGGGAATACCCAGCTTAAATGCAATTCGAAATTTTTAATGGTGATGCCACGGGCTTTCATTTCCTGCGAAAAGCTCATCCAGTTCATTGATTTTGAGCTTACCGCCATACTGGCCACTTTTGTGCCTACCCCTTTTTTCCGTATCAGCAACCCCTCATAAACCAGTTTGTTAAGTGCCTGGCGTAAAGTCGTACGCGAAATGGCCAACCGCTTTGACAATTCAACTTCGTTGGGTATAAATTTACCACCCTGGTATTGCGGATCTGAAATTAATTTCCGCAATAAGTTCTCTGCCTGTACATGCAGCGGAATAGGGCTCTTATGGTCAATTTTTAATTGCATAATTTAGGTTTATCAGTTTATAACTATGGTTAAGAATAGTTTTTCATACATAGCGGTAAAACATACCACGTAGTATTTTAATGTTATTGTATTTCAAATGTATATAATAGTTATGTAATGCAATAAAAAATATAACTAATAAATATATCGCCTTAAATATTCATCTATGTTATATTGTACCAACAATTAAATTGGTATTGTTTTTCCCATTAAGTTACTACAAACAAATCCATGATTTTAATACATATATGTGAAACATGCATGGCGATTGACCATGATTATTAATCATTGAAAATTTTATAGGGTATGAGAAAGCTAAATCGGTTTTTAATATGCTGACAAACATTTATATTTAACAAACCAACGGTGGAAACGCCGAAAAGACCCTAAAAGACCGAAATATTGAGGAAAATGAAACTTAGAAAATTGCTATCGTTTACCGTATTGCTGCTATTGAATGGCAGTTTAACTTATAGTTATGCCACGAAACCGGTGGGTAACAATATTTTTACTTATACCGATTCATTATTTAATACCGCCAATATATTCCAGTCGGGTATGGTTATACAGCAGCAAAAGCCTTATGCCATTTGGGGGAACGCGTACGCCGGGAGTACGGTTACTGTTAAAGCTGATTGGACGAACAAAACCACCACAATAACTGCCAATGCTGATAATTACTGGAAAGCTACCGTACCTGTACCCAAAGCTATCCCCGGTGACTTTAAAACACATACTTTAACTATAACATCGGGCGGTAAAGCAATTACCCTTACCAACTTGCTTATTGGCGATGTATGGGTTGCCAGCGGGCAATCGAATATGCAATTTAGTGTGGAAGGCCAGGAAGGGAAAGAAAACGGCGTATTGAATTATGCGCAGGAGATTGCCGCAGCCAATTTTCCTAACATACGGTGGTTTTATGTTGATCTGAATTTCAAAGCGCAGCCATATGATCAGGTTGGCGGAAAGTGGGTGGAATGTTCACCGAAAACGGTTGGGCATTTTAGCGGGGTTGCCTTTTATTTTGCCCGCGACCTGTATCAGCATTTAAACATCCCGATAGGCATAGTTCTTTCTAATATTGGCGCTTCAACGGGCCAGGCATGGACAAGCCGGATAGAACTGCAATCAGACACTGCACTGTATAACAAATATCTTAAACCGTATGACGATAGCCCAAAATCAAAAGAGGTAATAGATGGGGGCTTTAGTTGGGATAAAGTAACCCGGCCCACCTTGCTGTATAATGCCATGATCCATCCGCTGGCCGGCTTGAGCATTAAGGGCATTATATGGTACCAAGGGGAATTTAACCACACCGATAAAGGTAAGTACACGCTTTTAGAACAACATATGATAAAAGGCTGGCGCGATGATTTTGGCCAGGGCAACCTGCCATTTTATTTTGTGCAGATGCCATCGTTTTATTGGAATAACCCCGACCCTAAAGCTTTTGATTATGCCGAGTTCCGCGAAGCGCAAACCAATATATTAAAAGTAACACCTAATACAGGTATGGCCATTACACTTGATGATAATGTGCCCATGATACTGCACCCCCGCAATAAAAAACCTGTGGGTGAACGTTTGGCGCAAATAGCGTTAAATCAAACCTACCACCAAAAAGATATACCTTACTTGGGCCCGCAATTCAGCAAAATGAAGATAAATGGCAGCGAAATAAAATTATACTTTAAAAAGGAAACTTTAGGAGGCGGTTTAATTACACGCGATACACTTGCACCCCGCCAGTTTTTTGTTGCAGGCGCCGACAGCGTATTCCATGCAGCAAGCGCCAGGATAGATGGCGATAACATCATACTAAAAAGCGACAGTGTTGCTCATCCCGTAGCGGTACGCTTTGCCTATACTAATATGGCTGTTATTAACCTGTTCAATAAGTCGGGCTTACCGGCTGAGCCATTCCGGACAGATGATTGGAACTTAAAATATATCGACCCGAAAGTAAAACTTGATTATGATAAACTGAACAAGGGGAAATAAAAGATAACGCAACAGTTAATAAACGTTAGTTAACGTATAACCGGTTAAATTTATTTAGATAAGTTTAACCGGTTTTTTATTAAAAATAAGTTTACTTTAGCAATATTATAATATTCAGTTAATTTTATAATTGCTATATTTACGGGCGTTTTAGTTAAATTATTGCAAATAAACTTTAATAATTTTATTGGTATGCTAATTAATAAGAACAATGAGCAATAATGGTAATATTAATATTAAAGAATTGGCGCAGCGGCTCAACCTGTCCAAATCAACTGTTTCCCGTGCATTCAGGGGGCACAGTGATATTAATTTAGAAACCAAGGAGCGCATCCTTAAAGTTGCCAAAGAACTTAATTATCAGCCCAACCACCATGCCAGCAACCTCAGGGCGCAGAAAAGCAAAAATATAGCGATCATAGTACCCGAAATTGCCAACAACTTTTTTTCACAAGCAATTGATGGCATTGAGACTGTGGCCCGCGAAAAAGGCTATCACCTGCTTATTTATTTAACGGCTGATAATTTTGAAAGTGAAGTTGCCTATGTAAACGACCTGTATAACGGGCGCGCTGATGGCATCATTATGTCAGTATCGGGCGAAGCTAACGACCACAGTTACATGAACAAGCTGGAAAAAAAGCACATCCCGCTGGTTTTTTTCGACAGGGTTTATGATGATATAAACACCGCCAAAGTTACCACCAATGATTATGCCAGCAGTTTCGAAGCCACCATGCACCTGATCGAGGCTGGCTGTAAGAACATAGCCTTCCTGGTGACTAATAAACAGCTATCAATAGGTAAAATGCGTATGCAGGGTTACCTCGACGCATTAAAACACTCCGGCCTGCCGTTTAAGGATGAACTAATAGTTGATTGCAGTAATGACATTAACAAAAACTACGATATACTTACAAACGCTTTCAAAACCCTAACTATTGATGGCGTATTCGCATCGGTTGAACGTTTGGCATTTGCTGCCTATTACGTGTGCCATGATATGAATATAAATATCCCCAACCAGGTAAAAGTAATCAGCTTTTCAAGCCTTGAAATAGCGCCGCTGCTAAACCCTGCCCTTACCACTATTACCCAGCCCGCTTATGATATGGGCGTACAGGCCGCGCAGCTTTTATTCCGCATGTTTGCCGGCGAAGAAGCCGTTAACGACCAGGTAGTTCTTACCTCAAAGATTATTACCCGCAACTCCACTTTATAACCGTATCGTCATATCATTGCGCATAAGTTTTTAGATTGGCTTAACCAATAATCTTTCGAAGCTTACCTGTTACAAAAGTGGAAGAATGTTTCAATTTTTAAACCATTACGCGCAGGTTTTGGGCAGAAATTCACCAATAAAAATCCAAAGTTATCAACAAAGTTATCAACAATCGGGAATGTTCCCGAAAAACCGGTAAAAAACAATTCTATTAGAAAAAATTGATTTAGCTAATTTTTATAATATGTAAAATATTGATAATCAACGTACTTAATTGAAGTCGTATGAAACAGGTTTTAGTGAATGTTTGTACAAAGCACATATATTAAAAATGTTAATAACTTACCGATTTGAAAATTTGCCAATCAAGGTCTTAGCTCTATTTTTACAATCGTACACTTGTACAATTTCTTATTTAACCAGTTTTAAACTAAAACCCAAAAATTAATGAAAAAGACTTACTTAATCAAGTATGTATTCCTTCTGTTTTTTGTAGTGTCAGCGGCGGCTGCATTTGCGCAAACAAATGTTGTTAGCGGTAAGATAGTTGATGAAACAAATCAACCGCTTCCGGGCGCTACAGTTACAGTAAAAGGGACACAAAAAAGTACAGGAGCTGATGCCAATGGCAACTTCCGCTTAACAGGCGTCACTAATGGAATTGTTACACTGCAAATTTCTTTTATTGGATACTTAACTACTGAAAAAGTATTAAACGTTTCCGGGAACGTTACCGTTAACGTCCAGTTAACCCCTAACGCCAAAGGGTTAAATGAAGTTGTAGTAATTGGCTACGGTACTGCCCGTAAAAAAGATCTGACAGGATCTATAACCAATATTACTTCAAAAGATTTTAATACAGGCAGCATCACTACACCTGAACAATTGATACAGGGTAAAGTAGCAGGTGTTTCTGTCATATCAAACAGTGGTGCCCCGGGTGCAGGTAGCACCATACAAATACGTGGTGTAAACTCGCTGAATGGTAGTACAAAACCATTGATCGTAATTGATGGGGTGCCATTAGATAACACTGCAATTGCAGGCGCGGCCAACCCTCTCGACCTGATCAATCCTAATGATATCGAATCTTTTTCAATATTAAAGGATGCATCAGCAGCGGCAATTTATGGTAACAGGGCTTCAGGCGGTGTAATCATGATCACTACTAAAAAGGGTAAATCAGGTAAACCAGCTATAAACTTCAGTACCCAACTTTCAGCAGCTAAATTGGTAAAAGAAACGGGTGTTTTAACGCCAGATCAATTCCGCCAGTTTGTAACGGCTAATGACACCGGTGCTAAAGCAGGTCAATACACTAAATTCCTGGGCAACTCAAAAACCGACTGGCAGAAGGAAATCTTCCAGACAGGTATTACCAGCAACAGCAATATAAGTGTAAGCGGCACAACCGGTAAATTACCGTACCGTGTATCAGCAGGATATTTTGATCAGACAGGCATCCTGAAAACTAGCTCATTAAAACGCTATACCGGTAGTATCAATTTATCGCCAAGTTTATTTACCGATCACTTGAAAATTAACTTCAATGCCACAGGTACACAAGTAAATGAAAGGTTTGCCGATGAAGGCGCCATAGGTAACGCTTTCGCGTTTAACCCAACGGTACCTGTTTATTCAGGCAACAATAACTTTGGCGGTTATACACAATATATAAATGCTGATGGTACGCTTCAAAAAAATACACCAATTAACCCCGTAGGTGTGTTGAATCAAAAACGCGACTTAAGTACTGTTTACAGGGGAATTGTAAGTTTGGCATTAGATTACAAATTCCACTTTTTACCAGACTTGCATGCCAATGTAAACCTGGCTTATGATGGCTCAAAAGGCAGCGGAACTACTACAGTTTCTGATAGCTCGGCTGCAGCCTATCAAACAACTAACGTAAACGGAACTTTAGAAGGTGGCAGCAGAAGCAAATATTTACATACTTATGATAACAAATTATTTGAAGGCTATTTAAGTTATGGTAAGGATTTGAAAGGCATACACAGTCGTATTGATGCGGTAGCTGGATATTCATACCAGGATTATGCCGATAATCAGCATAACTATGAAAGCGAGTTTTATGATGGTACACCTAATGCGTTAACTATCCCTACTTATGCCTTAACTACTAACGAATATAGGTTAATGTCATATTATGGTCGTGTTACTTACGCCTTTATGGATAAATATATCCTGTCGGGGACCATACGCGACGATCTTTCTTCAAAGTTTGCTCCAGGTTTGCAATCGGGTATATTCCCGTCAGGTTCATTTGCGTGGAGAATTAAGGAAGAAGATTTCCTGAAAGATAACCAGGCAATATCCGATCTGAAATTACGTGTAGGTTATGGTGTTACTGGTAACCAGGATGGCCTTGGCGACTATGATTATTTAGCCGATTATTCGGTAAGTAGCAAAACTGCCCAATACCAGGTAGGGGGTAATTATTATCAAATGTACCGCCCGGGTGCTTATTATTTTAATCGTACCTGGGAGCAAACAGCTACCACAAACGTTGGTTTGGATTATGGTTTTCTGAATAACCGCATTACGGGTACTGTTGACTACTATTATAAAAAAACCAGCAAGCTGTTAGCTACTATTGGACAGGCAGCTTTGGCTAATTTCTCAAACCAAATAGTTGGTAATATAGGCAGCATGGAAAACAATGGTATTGAATTCAACATAAATGCCGATGTGATCCAAAAAAAGGATATAAGATGGAATGTAGGCTTTAATATAGCTTATAACCACAATAAGATACTTGCTTTGCCGGGCGCAACAGCCGCAGGTTTACAAGGTGGCGCTATATCGGGCGGTACGGGTTCAAAAGTTCAGGAAAGCCAGGTAGGCGATGCTGCACACTCATTCTATGTGCTTCAACAGGTTTACGGTACAAATGGCTTGCCGCTTGAGAACGTATTTGTTGACAGGAATGCCGACGGCAGTATTTCTGACAAGGACTTATACATCTATCAAACTTCCGATCCTAAGGAGATAATGGGCTTAAACTCTAACTTTACCTATAAAAAATGGAGCGCAGGATTTAGTGCAAGGGCAAACCTCGGCAACTATGTATATAACAACGTAGCTTCAAATAGAGGTATAGTAAGCAACTTCCTACAGTCGGTATCTGGTGGTTACATTATCAACGGTTCAAATGCTGTACTGGATAGCCACCTGATAGGACTGACTGCTAACGACAGATTATCTGATTACTATGTGCAAAACGCTTCATTCTTTAAAATGGATGACATGCATATCGGTTATACCTTTGGTGGTATTTTTAATAATTCAGCTACGCTCGGTATCACTGCGGATGTGCAAAACGTATTTACTATAACTAACTATAAAGGGGTTGATCCTGAATTAGCTAACGGCATAGACAACCAGATATACCCAAGGCCACGTACCTATACTTTGGGGCTTAACCTTAACATAAAATAATTGATAGTATTTATCATAAAGAAATAGAAGAGAAATGAAAAACAACTCGATCAGATTAGTAGCCGTCATCGGTGTACTTACGTTGGGGATGATGTCTTGTAAAAAGGATCTTCAACTTACGCCCAACTATGAATTAACTACTGCACAGGTTTATAAAAACCTCGACAGCTACACCAAAGCTTATGCTAAGGTATTGGGTAGCGAGGCGCTTACGGGGAATAACGGCCCGTCGGGCGATCCGGATCTGCCTATTGGTGACGAAGGTCAGAATGTTGATTTCTTCCGCCCGTATTGGTACGCACAGGAATTATCTACTGACGAAGCAGTATGTAACTGGGGTGATGCCGGCGCTGCCGATTTTCACAACATGAACTGGACAACATCCAATGCGTTTTTGGAAGGCTTATACTATCGTTCGGCCTACGTAATAACTGTAGCTAACGACTTTATACGCCAAAGCTCTGATGCTAACCTGGCGAGCCGGGGAATTTCAGGATCAGATGCAACCACCATAAAGCTTTACAGGGCTGAGGCCCGTTTTGTAAGGGCATACCAATATTGGGTAATGATGGACTTGTTTGGTAACCCGCCCTTTGCTACTGATGCTGACGCGGTAGGTTCAATCGTTCCGCCGCAAACAAATTCTAAAGCATTGTTTGCTTATATTGAAAGTGAATTAAAGGCCATAGACCCTTTGTTAAGCCCCGGCAAAAGCAATACAGGCGACCATTACGGCAGGCCCGACCAAGCAACTGCCTGGGCGTTATTAGCACGTATGTATTTAAACGCGCAAACATATACAGGTACAGCACATTATGCCGATGCGATGACCTATTCGAAAAAAGTTATCGATGCGGGTTATAAGCTTATTGATAACTATCAGAATTTAATGCTGGCCGATAACAATAAAAATACAGATGAATTTATCTGGACCATTAACTATGATGGTACCCGCACTCAAAGTTATGGTGGTACAACCTTTATGACGCATTGCCAAATCGGCGGCTCAATGGGCCCCACATTAACGCGGTACGGTTGTTCAGGTGGTTGGGGCGGCATGCGCGCTACAACGGGGCTTACCAACCTTTTCCCTGCGAATAAAAACACTGATTTCCCTTCAAACGGCAATGCTGATACCAGGGCAGAATTTTGGACTGATGGCCAAACACCTCAAATAACCAGCATATCATCATTTACAGGTGGTGGCTATGGTGTAAATAAATACAGGAACGTTACAAGCACAGGCGCACAGGGATCTGATCCGAATTATTCAGACGTTGACTTCCCGGTTTTCCGTCTATCTGAAATGTACCTTATTTATGCGGAAGCACAATTGCGCGCCAATGGTTCAGTTGATGCTACAGGGCTTGGTTATATTAATAACATTCGTCATCGTGCTTATGGAAATACAGGCGACGGGACAGTTACCACAAGCGGTGTAACACTTGATTTTATTTTAGATGAACGCGGCAGGGAATTGTATTGGGAATGCTTAAGGCGTACAGATTTGATCCGTTACGGAATTTTCACCGCTGTAACTTCTGATCCGCGTTCGGTTTGGCCATATAAAGCCGGCGCTCCGGCTGGCACCAATTCACAATCATACCGTAATCTATATCCAATACCGCTTGATGATGTGAACGCTAACCCTAATCTAAAACAAAATCCGGGGTATAATTAAGATAATCAAAGCGGTTGTTTCCGCAGTATTCAATGGATAAAAATAAATATTGAAAATGAAAAAATTTCTAACGTTATTATTCACTATCGGCAGTGTGGGATTGCTGATATTAGCCTCGTGTAAAAAAGAAGGCACACTGGTAACAACCAAAGGAGGTACGCCAAGTAAGTTAACCTCAAGTACTACAACTGTAGTGCTTGACAGAGATATGCTTACTGATACTACCCATATCATAAACTTTAGTTTTACTGCTCCGCAATACGACTTTGCTGCAGCCTCAACAACCAGCATACAAATAGACTCTGTAGGTGATAATTGGAAAAACCCAATATCAGTATCCTTCAGCGGTAACACTAATTCACTATCATATAACACTGCTGATTTTAATACAGCGTTGTTGAAAATAATTCCCGGTGGCATAGCATCCAATGTAAATGTCAGGGTTCAAAACTCACTGAGTTCAACTACAAATATTTATTCAAATGTTATATCGCTTACTGTTACGCCATTTAAGCTAGCTGCCACAATTTATACAGCCGGTGCGTATGAGGGATGGTCGGTACCAAGTGATAATATGGTGGCCTTGGTATCACCTACCGCAAATGATATTTATTCAGGATTGATCAATTTCACTCCCGGAAACCTTGAATTTAAAGTGTTACCTGATAAAAATGATTATAACGGTAATTATGGCGCAGGTACTGATCCGGGTACCATATCTCAGGGCAGCGGTAACCCACCAAATATTGTGGCGCCAGGAGCATTTTATTATCAGGTTACTGTTGACTTAAGTAAGAAAACTATAGCCTTTGTAAATACCTGGAGTATAATAGGCGATGCAACACCAGGTGGCTGGGGTTCAGATACCGACATGAGCTATGATGCCGCTACAAAAACATGGTTCATCACCGCATTATTAAAAAGCGATGGTACCAATGCAGTTAAATTCAGGTACTTGCATGATTGGGGCATTAACCTTGGAGGAAGTGGAGGTACATTATCGCAAAATGGCGCTAATATCACTATTCCTGCTACCGGAGCAGCTGGTGCCACTTATAAAATTACTTTAGACCCTGTTGCTGATACTTACACGCTTGTTAAGCAATAAGTATTAACAAGTTTTATATTACAACTAACCCGCCAAACGGGCGGGTTAGTTGTTTAGGGTAGTGCTTTAATTTAACACCTCATTATTTATTTTTTATTGTAATTGAGCAGATTTATGCCCGATAGGCTATTGCTTTGTTCAATTGGCAAGCTACTTTATACATATATTCCATGAAATTTAAATTAATACCGCTTTTGTTTTTTGCGTTGCTGGCTGGCAGCACATTCGCCCAAATGCCCACGCTCGAACGGGTTGAACCCATGAACTGGTGGGCAGGCATGAAAAACCCTAAGCTGCAATTATTGGTTCATGGCAATAAAATTGGCGAGCGTGGTGTAAAGATGAGCTATCCCGGTGTCAGGCTTGTGCAAGTACATAAGGTTGCAAACCCCAATTACTTATTTTTAGATCTCGATATTTCGGCAGCTGTTAAACCCGGCGCTTTTACAATAACCTTTACCAAACCCCGCACAGCCGATATAAAATACAAATATGAGCTTAGGCAACGCGACCATGCCGCTAACCGTGCGCAGGGCGTGACTGATAAAGACCTCATTTACCTCATCATGCCCGACCGCTTTTCAAACGGCGACCCCAAAAATGATGCTGTCCCCGGTATGGCCCAAATGAAGGTTGACCGCAGCCAGATGTACGAGCGCCATGGCGGCGATATACAGGGAGTAATGAACCACTTGGATTATTTAAAAGACCTGGGTGTAACAGCCGTATGGCTAACCCCTGCGGTAACCAATGACATGCCCCACGCTTCCTATCACGGTTATGCAGTGACTGATCATTACCATATCGATCCGCGTTTTGGAACGAACGAATTATACAAAGCTTTTGTAGATAAATGCCATAAAATGGGATTGAAAGTTGTGCTCGACCTGGTGCATAACCATGCCGGTATCAACGATTTCTTCATAAAGGATATGCCCATGAAAAGCTGGGTGCACCAATGGCCAAAATACACCAACTCAAATTTCAGGGATGCTACCGTAATGGATCCGCATGCCTCGGCGATAGACCGGAAGGTCATGCTTGATGGCTGGTTCGACCATTCCATGGCTGATATGAATGAGAATAACCCTTACGTTGAAAATTACCTCACCCAAAACCATATATGGTGGACGGAATATGCCGGCGTTGATGGGTTCCGTTTAGATACTTACCCTTATAACGATGCCGTTTACATGGCCGACTGGGCGAAAAAAGTAAAGGCTGAGTTCCCGCACCTTTCCATTTTTGGCGAAACGCTGGTATGGTCGGTTCCTAATCAGGCATTTTTTACCGAGGGCAATACCGTTAACCGCGGCTTCGATACAGGCCTGCCGGGAGTTGTGGATTCGCAGATGAAAGATGCCATTAACGAGGCCCTCAATGGCCCGAATGATTGGGCGGCCGGTGTAAATAAACTGTACTTAGTATTATCGCAAGACTTTTTATATAAAGACCCCACCCGTAATGTTGTAATGCTTGATAACCACGACATGAGCCGTTTTTATACTGTAGTAGGCGAGGATTTTACTAAATATAAATCGGGTATGGCTTTACTGCTCACCACGCGCGGCATCCCCCAAATGTATTACGGTGATGAGATACTGATGGCCGGCGAAGATAATCCCGACGGTTTAGTGCGCAGCGACTTCCCGGGTGGGTGGCCATCGGATAAAGAAAATAAATTTACTTCAGCCGGGCGTACTGATAAAGAAAATGAAGCGTTTAACTATGTACGTACACTGGCCAATTATCGCAAAAATACCCCCGCCCTGCAAACCGGCAAACTGATGCAGTATATCCCCCAAAATGGTATATATGTATATTTCAGGTATGATGCCGCCAAAACGGTTATGATCATTTATAACAGCGAGCCAAAAGAGCAAACGCTTAATACCGATAGGTTTAGCGAACGCATGGCAGGATTCGGCAAAGCGAAGAATGTAATAAATAATGAAACTTTTAACACCATACAAGCAATAAATATCCCCGGTAAAACTACCTTTGTATTAGAATTGCAAAAATAATATCAAAACATTGAATTTATCATAACCCACACGCAATGAGCCTTGAAAATGTAATACCATTTTTAAGCTGTAATGAGGGAATATTTTAACGTATGAAGAACTACATTAAGGCAGACGAGTGGAATATAATAGAAGAAGGATTCGATCCCGATTTGAATGAAATATCCGAAAGCTTGTTCAGCATTGGTAATGGCCACATGGGCCAGCGTGCCAATTTTGAAGAAGCCTATTCGGGCAAAACACTGCAGGGCAACTACGTGGCAGGCATATATTACCCTGATAAAACCCGCGTAGGCTGGTGGAAGAACGGCTACCCCGAATATTTTGCCAAAGTGATCAACGCCGCCAACTGGATAGGTATTGATGTAACCATCGGCGATGAAAAGCTTGATCTCGCCAACTGCAAGGTACTCGATTTTAAACGTGTACTCAATATGCGCGAAGGCTATCTGCAGCGCACCTTCACCGCCGAACTGCAAAGCGGTAAACGTGTAGCCGTTGATGCCAAACGTATTTGCAGCATTGTTGACGAAGAAGCAGGCGCTATAAAATACAGCGTAACCCCTTTAAACTTTAGTGGAGATATTAATATCAGTGCTTACATCGATGGCGATGTAAGCAACAAAGATTCAAATTACGACGAAAAATTCTGGGACCATGTAAGCAACGAGGTGCATGACCCATACGCCTACCTTACATTAAAAACCAAAAAGACCAATTTTGAGGTGTGCACCGGCAGCCGCATAGTGGTTTCACAGGATGGCAAGGAAATACAGCCTGTATTCACCTCCGTAGCCAAAGAAAAATTTGTCGCCACTGCCTTTACTATAAATGCCAAACAGGGACAGGAAACAGCCGTATATAAATATGCAGTAAATGTAAGTTCGCGCGATTATAAAACGCAACAACTTTTACAGGCTTGTAAAAGTGTAATGGAGCGTATATCGGCCAAAGGGTTTGATACCATGCTGGCTGAACAAGCTGCACTTTGGAAAGCCAAATGGGATGAAAGTGATATTATAATTGAAGGCGATGTGGCTGCTCAGCAAGGCATCCGTTTTAATATATTCCAATTGTGCCAAACCTATACCGGTAAGGACGACAGGCTGAATATAGGCCCCAAAGGCTTTACCGGCGAAAAGTACGGCGGTTCAACCTATTGGGATACAGAGGCTTATTGTGTGCCGTTTTACCTGGCTACTGCACCGCAGCAGGTCACCAAAAATTTGCTGATCTATCGCTATAAACAATTGGATAAAGCAATTGAAAATGCCACCAAACTCGGTTTCCATAACGGCGCGGCATTGTTCCCGATGGTTACCATGACGGGCGAAGAATGCCATAATGAATGGGAAATAACCTTTGAGGAAATACACCGTAACGGCGCCATTTCGTACGCCATTTATAATTACATACGCTACACCGGCGATAAGGATTATTTAAACGATTACGGCCTTGAAGTATTGATTGCCATTGCCCGTTTCTGGAGCCAGCGCGTAAATTGGAGCGAAGAACGGAACAAGTTTGTGATGCTGAATATAACCGGCCCTAACGAGTACGAAAACAACATCAACAACAACTGGTACACCAATACCATTGCCTGCTGGAGTATGGAATATGCTATCGAAGCTATTAAATATGTAAAAAGCAGCGATCCGCAGAAATATGAGACTTTGATCGAGCGCATAGCTTTTAACGAGATAGAAGAAACATCATTCTGGAACCACATTGTTGAGCATATGTATTTCCCGGTTGATGAAAAACGCAACGTTTTTTTGCAGCAAGATGGCTTTTTAGATAAGGAAATACTTTCTGTAGATAAGCTTAAACCTACCGACAGGCCGCTGAACCAAAACTGGAGCTGGGACAGGATATTGCGCTCATGCTATATTAAACAGGCTGATGTGTTGCAGGGCATCTATTTCTTTCATGATAAATACGATCAGGGAACAATTACCCGCAACTATGAGTTTTATGAACCGCTTACAGTTCATGAAAGTTCATTATCGCCATGTGTACATGCTATCATAGCCTCAAGGATCGGTCGCGAGGAAGATGCTTACAAGTTTTACCTCCGTACTTCAAGGCTCGACCTGGATAGTTATAACAACGATACGGAGGACGGTCTGCACATTACCTCTATGGCCGGTACATGGATGAGCGTGGTTGAAGGTTTTGCCGGGATGCATGTAAAAGACGACCGCCTGGTATTCGATCCGTTTTTACCGGGACAATGGAAATCGTATGCGTTTAATATTACCTTCCGCAACGCGCTTATCAATATTAAGGTAAATACCGATGGTATTTATTTAAGCAACAAGTCGGCAAACAGTATAAGTGTTAATGTATTTGATGAGACTTATGATATGGCTCCGAATGAAGTTGTTTTCGCGGTGCATAAGGTGAGGGTGTAGTAAAACTCTCCTTCAATTATGTCATTTCGAACGAGGTACTCTCTATCGTTCGAAATGACATTTTTATTTATTTCTCCCCTCGCTGCCGCGAGTTTAGCGTAGCATAACTCGTGGTAAGGCATCATTTAAGCTTCCAGCTTAATAAGGCTACTTTTTTCTCGAAGTCGATGACCTCACGATCAATTTAGGTTTTATGCTGATGGTTTTAGGTACAACCAAAGTATCCTTATTCTCCATTTCCTTAAAATACAGGTCGGCAACAGTGCGGCCCATGTAAACGCTAAATTGGTCAACGGTAGTGATCGAAGGACTTGTAAGCTCAGTAAAAGCTTCATTGGCATACCCCAAGATGCCTAATTGTTCCGGCACTTTAAACCCCATCGCGGTGGCCACCTCAAGTACGCCCAGTGCCGAAAAATCAGATGTAGAAGCGAATATGGCATCTGGCGGTTCGGGCAGGCTGAGCAGTTTGCGCGTCGCTTCGGCGCCGAGCTCCTTGGTCCATGCGTTTTCAATGATCAGTTCATCAATTACCGGCAGGCCATATTTATTTAAAGCCGCCAGGTACCCCACTTTGCGCTGTTTAAAAATGTTAAGGTTTTGCGGCCCCTCCAGTAACGCTATGCGTTTATAACCTTGTTCAATAAGGTGCGATACCGCCTCGAACGAAGCCTGTTCGTTATCATTTATCACCTTCAGGGTTTCCAGCTCATCTATCACACGGTCGAATTGGATAAGCTGTATACCATGGTCAAGTACATTTTTTAGGTGTTTATAATCGTGACTGTCTGCCGAAATAGATATTACAATACAGTCAACCTGCTGGTTAATAAGGGTATTAATGCATTTTATCTCCTTTGCATGTGATTCGTTCGACTGGCAGATGATAAGATTATAGCCTTTCTCATAAGTCGCGTCCTCAATGCCTGCGATAACATTAGAGAAGAAGTTTTGATTGATGCGCGGAACCACTATTCCAATTGTTTTGGATTGGCCTTTACGCAGGTTCGATGCCAGCGTATTGCGCTTGTAGTTAAGCTCGGCTGCTGTTTTTAATATTAGCTGCTTGGTATTTTCATTTACGTAATTACTGTTGTTCAGCGCCCGTGAAACTGATGATGCAGTAATATTCAGCTTTTCGGCAATATCGTAAATGGTGGTTCTTTTCTTCTTCATAAAATTAATTTACAAAAATTTCTGCAATCGATTGCATATTTAAAAATTTGCTTTAAATTCGTTGCAAAATACAATTATAAACTAATATAATTTTTTCATGCTGTTAGGAATAGATATAGGTACCTCATCGGTAAAAGTGAGTATTGTTGATGTTGTTACGCAAAAAACAATAGCATCAGCACAATACCCCGATCAGGAATCGCCTATATTGGCCGTTAAACCTGGTTGGGCCGAACAGTCGCCCGATATGTGGTGGCAGCAAACCCAGAGGGCTATTGAACTTTGCCATCAAACAAAAACCTACAACCCGGAGGATATAAGCGCCATAGGCATCGCTTACCAGATGCATGGTTTGGTTTTGGTTGATAAAGCACAGCAGGTGCTTCGCGACAGCATAATCTGGTGCGATAGCCGTGCCGTTGAGATTGGCGATAAAGCTTTTGATGCCATTGGTCATGAAAAATGTTTATCGCACTTACTCAATTCTCCCGGCAACTTTACAGCATCAAAACTGGCTTGGGTAAAGGAAAATGAACCGGAGATATATGCGAAGATCGACAAAGTAATGCTCCCCGGCGATTTTATTGCCATGAAACTTACCGGCGAGATCACTACCTCGGTATCAGCATTATCTGAAGGGATTTTTTTTGATTTCAAGACCAACAAAATATCAAAGGATATAATCAGTTATTTTGGTTTTGATGAAAATTTGTTCCCTGAAATTAAGCCTGTGTTTTCATCGCATGGCAGCCTGTGTTTAACTGTAGCCGAAAAGCTGAATTTAAAAAAAGGCATACCGGTTAGTTATAAATCAGGCGACCAGCCAAATAACGCGCTTTCATTAAATGTGCTCAACCCCGGCGAGGTGGCTGCAACGGCAGGTACTTCAGGGGTGATATATGGGGTAAGCGATAAGCTGGCTTATGATAAAGAATCGAGGGTAAATACGTTTGCCCACGTAAACTATACGCCCAATGAAAGGCGGCTGGGTGTACTGCTGTGCATAAATGGCACTGGCAGCATGTACCGTTGGATAAAAAACGCTTTTGGGGCAGCATTAAGCTACCAGCAAATGAACAATATGGCGCAGGGCGTAGCAGTGGGCAGCAATGGGTTACAAGTATTGCCATTTGGCAACGGAGCCGAACGTATGCTGAACAATAAACTGCCGGGCGCGCACCTGCATAACATCGACTTGAATTTGCATACTCAGGCGCACGTGATAAGGGCCGTACAGGAAGGCATAGCCTGCTCATTCCGTTATGGCCTTGATATTATGCGTGAAAACGGCATGAACCCAACCGTGATACGTGCCGGCAAAGCCAATTTATTTTTAAGTGATGTTTTTGCCGAAACGTTTGTAAACATAACCGGCATCCCGGTTGAATTATATAAGAATGACGGCAGCGTAGGCGCGGCCCTCGGCGCGGGGATAGGCGCGGGGATATTTTCATCACCGCAGGAAGCATTTAAAAATATGCACCCGGTACAGCTTATCGAACCAACAAACACTCAGCGAATTGAGCCTGTTTACCAGGAATGGAAAGCCTTACTTCAAACACAATTATCTAACAATAAATAAATCGGTGTAATCATCAAATAAATCTGTGTAATCAAAAAAATAAAATCATGAGTATAGTAACAGGCGAAAAAGAATTTTTCAAAGGCATAGGGCAAATAGCCTACGAAGGGCCACAATCCAAAAACCCGCTGGCATTTAAATGGTACGATGCCGGTAAAACCGTAGGCGGCAAAACCATGAAGGATCATTTGCGTTTCGCTTGTGCCTACTGGCATTCATTTGTAGGCAACGGCGCCGATCCGTTCGGTGAACCTACCCACATTTTTCCCTGGAATGAGAAAGCGGATGCCGTTGAACGCGCTAAAGATAAAATGGATGCGGCGTTCGAGTTCATCACCAAAATGGGCATGGAATACTATTGTTTTCATGATGTAGATGTAGTGGACTATACCAACGATGTGAACGAAAACGACAGGCGATTACAAGCATTAGTTGAATACGCCAAACAAAAACAAGCCGCCAGTGGCGTAAAATTGCTTTGGGGTACCTCGAACCTGTTCAGTAACCGCAGGTATATGAACGGCGCAGCTACTAACCCCAACTTTCATGTGCTGGCCCATGCAGGCGCACAGGTAAAAGCGGCTATTGATGCTACCATTGCCCTTGGGGGAGAAAACTATGTGTTCTGGGGCGGTCGTGAAGGTTATATGACCCTGCTTAACACCGACATGAAACGCGAGCAGGAACACTTCGCCAAATTCCTCCACACCGCGAAAGACTATGCCCGTAAGCAAGGCTTTAAAGGGAACTTCTTCATCGAACCAAAACCCTGCGAGCCCACCAAACATCAATATGATTATGATGCGGCCACTGTATTAGGCTTCTTGCAAAAATACGACCTGCTGAACGATTTCAAACTAAACCTGGAAGTAAACCACGCTACACTGGCCGGTCATACCTTTCAGCATGAATTACAAGTGGCGGTTGATGCAGGCATATTAGGCTCGATAGATGCCAACCGTGGCGATTACCAAAACGGCTGGGACACCGACCAGTTCCCGAATGATATTAACGAAGTAACCGAAGCCATGCTCATCATACTGGAAGCAGGTGGATTTGGCGGGGGCGGTATAAACTTCGATGCCAAAATACGCCGTAATTCTACTGATCCTGAAGACTTGTTCTACGCGCACGTTGGCGGCATGGACATTTTTGCACGGGCGCTTACAATTGCTGATAACATCCTCCAAAATTCAGAATATAAAAAATTAAGAACTGACAGGTATGCTTCATTCGATAATGGCACAGGCAAGGACTTTGAGAACGGAAAACTAACCCTCGAAGATCTGCGTAACTACGCCATCGCCAATGGCGAACCAAAAGCTATCAGCGGCAAACAGGAGTATATCGAGAACTTAATAAACAGCTACATATAAGCCCCACCCAAACCCTCCCCGGAAGGGAGGGCTTTTAAAAAAGATTGAAGTTAAAGTCTCCCCTACCGGGGGAGATTTAGAGGGGGCTTACTGTTTATTAACGGTGATCAGGTTTAGGTTTAGATTGAAATAGCTTATAGCCAATACCTAATTGCAGGTAATGATAATAGGTATTGCCGCTGCCCAGCGATGAGTAAGTGGTGTATGGCCCTGTGCCTTGCACGTAACTGGCATCAAAATATAGCCGGTCTATATTAATAAGTACCCCGCCTGACAGGTTAAAATTTACCTTATTTAATATCGAAGTGCTGTTCACCGTAGATGATAAGGCTTTAAACGCACGGGCCGTATCAAGCGGGCTGCCAACCGGGGAAAGGATATTATTAATATTGTCAGCTTTTATGGGTACACTAATTACCGGGCCTCCTTTAATACTCAACCATTTAGTGAGTTTATACGTTGCAATTAAAGGTATTTCTACTGTGCTTATTTTTTGCGAAGTTGTTACAAACAGCCCATTAGCGGTGTGGCTGGTTATATGGCCGCTATCATCCTGGGTAATGTATTGATATTTGCCTATGCTATATTTACCCCTGATGATCCGGGATGAAAATATATTTCCGCCAATACTTATACTGAATTGGGGGGTTACCCCATAAGAGCCATATAAACCGGCATAGGGCGTTGTTGAACCTTTGCCTGAGTTAACGCCGGATTCAATTGCTATCCCAAATTTTGAATATGTATGTTGCCTGTTATTACGGGGTTTGGGTTGTGGCGAAAGATTATTTTTTAGGGTCCCATTATTGCCGGCTGTAACCGGCTTTGTGGCCGGATTTACTTTATTTCCGTTTACGGCCATTTTGGTGGAATCAGGCTTTGGCGCTGAAACAACAGGTACGCCGTTTGCCGGTTTATTTCCCTTTTTAGCTGCTGCCGGATTTGGTTTTAAAAGACCATTGGTTTTAGAAGTATTGTCATCGGCCAACATATTTTTATTTTGATTAGCGCCTGCATTGGTGGCATGCGTGGTTGTAGTGGCAGAATAAGGGTTTGGATCATTACCATTTGTGCCACGTTTATTAGCAAAATGATGAGTGCCTTTATGCTCAAAACCTGCCCCCAACTGCGATGAGGTAGCCGGACCCCCTGTTTGTGAGGCGTTGTTGGCAGCGCCATTGCGGCCTTTAATAGCTATAATGCTATTTGTATATTTCGACGATGGCTTGCCGGCTATTGTTTTTGGTATCAATACCCCGTGAGATTTTGACGGATTATTTGTGGTATTATCGCCAGACACTTTTTTACCGTTAACGGTATTGACATTATTTTTTGCCGATGTATTGCTGGCTTCAATGCTGTCGGCCGTAACGCGGCCCGGAGTTGATGGTGTATTTATTGCGGAATCACGCTCACCTTTTAACTGTTTTAAACTGTCTTTATGGCCATCGGCAGGTTTAACATTTTCTTTGTTGTGTTTGATTGTTTTTTGATGCTGTTTCTTCAATAAAAAGTGTGTGGCCAAAAATATTATGGCCGCGGCGGCAGCAGTATAAACAATAGTTAGCACCCACGATTTTGGTGCCCTCCGCGGTGTTTTAACTACGGGGTTACCAGGGGTAACCGGCATCACTTCGTCCAGCAAACCCTTCATTTCACTCCATGCAAGGTCGGCATCCCTTTCTAAAGGAATTTCCTGCATTTTGTTTTGCCAAAGCGTATTATCCCATGCTGAACTTTTCATGTTGCTTTGTTATTATCAGTTAACCGGTTATCGTTACCAGGGGCTTGTAACAATACCCTCAATTTCTTTTTAGCCTCTGCAAGGTGCCATCTTGAGGTGCTTTCGGTTATCTGCAATTGGTTGCTTATTTCCTTATGCGTATAGCCGTCTATCACCGAAAGGTTAAAAATAACACGTGTAGCATCAGGCAATTGCTGTATATTTTTCAGCAGGTCCTCGGCATAAAGTTTGCTTAAAATATGGGGGTCGATAAAATATTCATCTGTGTCCTGGTCATCGTATGAGGTTGTAAAAAACTTCAGCTCCCTGCGGTTTTTGTCGATAGCTGTACGGATCATAATAGTGCATATCCATGCCCCCAGGTCGCCCTTTTGCGCATCAAATGTTTTTATATTCTGAAAAACTTTTAAAAAGCCCGCGTTCAATGCTTCTTGCGCCAGATCCTTCGTTTTTAAATAGCGGTAGCAAATACGCAGCATTTGGGCATAGTAAGCTTTATACAGGGCTTCCTGGGCTTGTCGCTCATTGCCTGCACAGCCTTCTATCAGCTTTAAGATTTGCTTTTTAGAAAGATCCATTCAGTGTATTAATCCCCAAAAACTTACAATACATTAACAGCATTACGCAGGTAATTACCCGAACGCTGGGTATTAAAAAAAATAAATTTATAAAGAACCTGCCCATCGCTTTGTAAAAATATTATCGCTTTTACCCAGCGTTTTATTTAGCAGGCACGTAATGTTGATTGTATGCGCAGTACAAACAACAAAAATTTAAAACATCTAAAATCAATTACTACTAAAAGAATTTTATCATGAAAAAAGAGATATTGTACATCTTCGCGCTTTTGCTTCTCACAGCAACATTTATAAGCAGCTGTAAAAAAGACCTTTCAGTTGCACACAGGCCCTTAACAGATTCCACCGGCAGAGTAAGCACTGTTATAACCGGGCTCTACAATTATATCGCTGCCGATGACGCTGGAAATATATACGCGTTACGCTTTAATTATGGGGCCGATACTATTTACAAGATCGACTCATTAGGAAACAGGAGCCTTTTTTACACCCCACCCGTTACCATCGATCACGACACCACTGTTACTAACACCATGGGCTGTTTAACCATTGATTCACTAGGGAATTTATATACCATAAATTATAATGGAAACATGACCCCAAGCGTGTTAAAGATAACGCCATCCGGTTCTGGCAGTATCATTTTTAGCAATATAACACCGGGGAACGGCTCACAAGTTGAAAAGATAGCGGTTAACCAAGGTAACTTTTACTTTAGTAATAACGTTGGTGTGCACAAAATAACCGCAGGCGGCAGTTCATCTGTTATATTGAATAGCATAGCCATATTTACGGTAAACCGCGACGGCATAATTTATTACCCGGTTACAACTAATACAGGAAAAGATAACCTTGGCCAGTTGAGTGCTTATGGCAACACCTATACGTATACCAATATTACCCTGCCCAATATGATAGACCTTACAACTGATAAGGCTGGCCATATTTATACCAGCGATGTAACTAATAACGATAGGTCATCAATACATGTAATTAACCGGGCAATAACTAAAGACACTACAATTATATCGAGCCTGCTGGGCCATGCGGACGGGCCATTGGCTACAGCAAAAATTGGTGTTGCCTTTAGCCTTACCACCAACAATGCGGGCTCCCTTTATTTTACTGAAATAACCGGCAACCCGCAGGATATAAGAAAGATCTCGTACTAAACCCTGATTACAATAAAAAAGCTGCCCCTGTTTGGGGGCAGCTTTACACAAATCAAATACCTGCAACATTAATTTTGCAGGCGTATTTCAACGCGGCGATTTAATACGCGCCCGTCTTCGGTACTATTATCGGCTACCGGGTTTGCTTCGCCGTAGCCTTTGGCGGTTAAGTTATCGGCACTTATACCTGAATTTATTAAATAGGTTTTAACCGCGTTCGCCCTATCGACAGATAACTCCATATTATGAGCATCTGTACCCTCGGCCGAGGCATAACCTTTCAAATTAAATTTTACTGAAGGGTCTTTCTTCATTTCAACTACTGCCTTATCCAAAATAGGGTAGGCGGTTGTTTTCAATACGCCCGAATTAAACTCAAATTGGATATTGCTAAAGTTATAATCAGGTTTTGCCGGTGGGGGAGCCGGGGCTGGAGCCGGCGTTGGTGCAGGTTGAGGCGGCGGTGGCGGCGGAGCAGGTTGTGCCGCAACAGGCGCCGGGGCAGGTTTCTGAACCATCTTTTTCGCCTTACAAGCCTGCAAGGCGATCAATGCAAATAAAATAGCTACGGAATAAATTCCGGGTTTGGTAAGTTTCATATAAAGGTGTTTTGTTACATAAAGCAAACGTTAATTATAGGCTTCTTATTACAATAAGTCGGATTATCAGCCTAAAAAACCCAACAGCACCATAGGGAAAAACTTTATTAGGTGATAATGACATATTAAATATGTTAATTATTAAATAATATTGTTACATAAAATACTAACAGCGAATAGGATAATATTCTATTTTTGATTTTTCTAACTGACCATTAAATAATGATTAAACGTACTATTGCTACGCTGGCCATGGGTATGGCAGCTTTTTCCCTTCATGCGCAGGATAACCTGGTTAACTCACTAAAAACCAACCAAAGCGTAAACAGTAAACAGGGCTTCAATTTCACAACAGTAATTAACCTGGCCAACACATCGGTTAAGAACCAGGGTTCATCAGGCACTTGCTGGAGTTATTCAACCAATTCTTTCCTCGAATCAGAAATGATACGCGAGGGCAAACAACCTGTCGACCTTTCGCAAATATATTCGGCACGTTGTGCTTATATCGAGAAAGGCATAAACTACGTGCGTATGCACGGTGCTGTTAGCCTGGGCGATGGCGGCGAACCACATGATGTGATCAATATGTTCCGCAAATATGGCGCTATACCCCAAATAGATTATTCGGGCCTGAACTATGGTACTACTACCAACAAGTTCAATGAAATGAGCGCCATTACCGAGGCTATATTAAAGGCTGTGGTATCAAACCCTAACGGCGAGCTTACACCAAATTGGGTACAGGCTTACACCGGCGCCATTGACGCTTATTTGGGCAAAGTACCGCAAAGCTTTGATTACAAAGGAAAAACTTATACACCGCAAACATTTGCCAAAGAAGTGGTGGGTATCAACCCGGATGATTATATTGAAATATCATCAGAAACAGATCAGCCCCTCTACAAAAAATATACGCTGATGGTGCCTGATAATTGGGATTATGACCAGGTATATAACGTGCAGTTGAACGACATGACCAATGCTATTGATTATGCTTTGAAAAACGGCTACACGGTAGAATGGTCGACAGATGTATCGGAAAAAAGCTTTAGCTGGAAAAATGGCGTAGCCTATGTGCCAGAAAAGGATTATAAAAACATGAGCGAAGATGAACGTAAAGCCATGTTCGACGGGCCAAAACCTGAATTGCAGATCACTCCCGAAGTAAGGCAAAAAGCCTACGATAACTACGGCACAACCGATGATCATGGTATGCATATAGTTGGCCTCGCGAAGGACCAGAACGGCAAGGAATATTACATAGTTAAAAACTCGTGGGGGCCAACCAACGATTACAAAGGCTATTTGTATGTTACCAAGGCTTTTGTACAATATAAAACTACCGCGTTAATGCTGAACAAAAACGGCCTGCCGAAAGAAATGCGGCAAAAGTTAGGTGTGTAACCAATAATAAAAAATTATATACAGAACGCCCGTAAGGGCGTTTTTTGTTTACAATAATTTAATTGCTAAGTGCCTGTTAATTAGCTATCAATATAAATATATTATTATATTTAGCTGATCAATCTAATCTTTATGGCACCCTGGTTAATAAACTCGTTTCAGTGGCTTTCGTTTGCCGCGTTCAGAAAATTTTTCGACCCCAAAGAATTAGTAGCCTTTATTTTGCCTACCACCTATGCTTATTATGACGCTGTCCCCAAACTAATAGATTGCTCCAAACCGGTAATCATTATTACAGCTTGCTGTATATGTTTAATGCTGATGTCGTTTAATATTTATAAGAAATTTAACGAGCATGAACAAGCCATTGCCGAGGTGTTAGAAACAGGTTATTTCTGTAATTTTTTCGACCGCACGGCAGTGTTGCTTGATGAAAAGCGCCAATGCGGTGAAATGGTAACCGTAGCCTTTAAAAATAACATCACCCTAAAGCTTGATGTAAACAACATGCGGGTAAAAATAACCCTTCCCAAATCAAAGCAGCAATTGAACGATACTGTCGCGCAGATTGATGCTATTTCGAGGGATGCAACGCTGGATAATGGTATTTGGGTAAAAGCTGCCGAACATGCCGATGGTTCGGTAACGGTATATGAATGCCCACGCACATTGAAAGCTATCTCACGGTATTTAGTCAACGGACAGGAAGCTTATACCGAAGAAAACTCTTTCCGCCTGCACCGTTATTTTAACGAGCGTTTTATGAAGGATTGGGATAGCCATGTAGACAGCATCCCCCAAAGTATATTTAAGCTAAATAGTGTATTTGAAGCCTGAACAAGCAGGAGGCATATAGCGTAGGTATCTCAAATTTTATTTTACCTTTGCAATCCCAATACGGAGAGGTGTCTGAGTGGTCGAAAGAGCACGCCTGGAAAGTGTGTATACCTCAAAAGGGTATCGAGGGTTCGAATCCCTCCCTCTCCGCTTAGTTCAATATTAAAAACAGATAAACGCCTGTAAATCAAATAATTGCAGGCGTTTGTTTTTGGCTAAAAAGCCGTTTTTATTCACCAATTCTCTGCAAACAAGGGCGTATTTCGGTGAGTAAAATTTTGGAAATTCTTACTCACCAATATAGCCTTAAAAACAAACTCCTGGGCAAAAGTGAAAAGTCCCGGATGTTGATCAATGTTTTTAAAGAATATAACCGGAAAGTAGCTGCTTTGGTTGGGAATGGGTATGCGCCGGGTACGTTGACCCGTTATGAACATCCTTAAAGCACACCCAAAATTATTTGGAATGGCAGTATGGGCTTTCAGACATCGACATCAAGGACATTGACCATGACTTTATCATCAATTATGAATTTTATTTTACGGTCTGAAAAGAAATGTGCCAATAACTCCGCCGTCAAATACATTAAAAACTTTAAAAAGATCATCCGTATTTGTTTAGCCAGCGGGTGGCTAATTCAAGACCCCCTTTCTCAATTATAAGGCAAAAGTAAAACAGGTAGACCGTGTATGTTTAAACCCGGACGAGATACAAGCGATAGCTGACAAGGAATTCGATACCGAGCGGTTGAGCCAGGTCGGGATGTTTTCCTATTCAGTTGCTTTAACGGGCTGGCTTATGCGGATGTAAAGAAATTAAATAAATCAGAAATTATAAAGGGTGTTGACGGGGAGATGTGGATCGTAACTAAACGTTTAAAAACGGATACCCCTACCCGTGTTCCATTATTGCCTGCCGCATCCGACATTGTCTGATAACCAGGCTACTGCAACCGAAATAAAGTCGGGGGGAAACGGTCTTTTTGGGATTTTAGAAGCTCGTGATGGGAGTATTTGGTTTGGATCTATGAACGGTGTGTATCATTATGATGGAAGCAACGTTAACGACTTTAAAGGAAATATACCTTCGTTTGGAAACTACACCAACCCTTTTTAAATGTTTAATATCCACTCGGGATTTCCAACCAATAAAGCAGGTAATAATTTGGTTACCATTACTTTTCCGGCAAAATTGAGAATACCTTTACCGTATGAGAAAAACTATGCTTGTTCTCCTGATGCTGTCGTTTGTAATAGCGGCAAAAGCAAAGCAGAGCAATAACCCCGCTAGTGCCTTATCAGGCCAATCACAAAACGCCAACGAGCAGACCACCCCCCAGCCGCCGGGCGGAATGGATGCGTTAATGAAGTATATGAAAAAATATGCTAACCACCAATATAACTCCGCCGATACCGGCACCGTAACTTTAAGTTTTATTGTTGAAAAGGATGGCAGTTTAACCGGGTACAAAGTGGTACACCCGCTTAACACCGAGGCTAATAACATAGTTATCCAGGTTTTAAAAGATTATAACAAAAAATGGAAACCCGCAATGCAGAACGGCCAGCCTGTAAGCGCGCCTTATACTATTTCAGTGCCGTTTGGGAGAAATTGATCATTGGCCGGAAATCGACCTTCAATTAATCTTCTATTGCCTCAATGCCCTGTTCCTTAAGCTTGGCCAGGCCGCTTTTCATTGCTTTGAGCTGTTCGGGTGAGTGGCCCTGCCAAATGGTAACCTCGCCAACAACCTTAAACGGATGTTTTGAGCGATATGATTTGGTTGGGTTACCAGGGAATTTTTTGTCGGTTAAATTAGGGTCGTCCTCAATTGAACCCATTGGCTCTACTAAATAGATCCGTTCACGCCCATCGCCCAAAGCTAATTCAGCACCCCAAATAGCAGCATCGAGTGTGGCAGTGAGATAGATGTATTTCGCTTTGTTATTTTTTCCATAGTTTGAGTTAATACCAATGTCGATAAAATCGCCAGGTTTTAGGTCGGCCTTTGTGCCGTGGAAATACGTTTGAAAAAAAGGCCTGGGCATTGGTTCATTTGATTTGTTTTCAGTTGTATTTATTTCCATTATGATGCGTTGAATGGTTATAAAATTAAATATTAAAATAAAAGTTTTATTTTAATATTTAAAGCTTGGTTTGCGCTTCCCGTTGCACCATTGGCTATATTTAACATAAAATTATTTGCTATGAAAAAAATCACACTTGCCGTTTTATTGTCGGTTACTTTTTTGCTGGGCTATGGTTTTAGCCGATTAACGAGCCCTGCTGCCTCCGGCCCGCGGGTAACCGGCATCGGCGGTATCTTTTTCAGGGCCAAAGACCCTAAGGCGCTAAAGGCATGGTATAGCAAGTACCTGGGCCTGCATATGGAACAAAGTGGTTGTAATTTTGAATGGCGCCAGGGTGCTGATAGTACAAAAAAAGGGTTTACCTTATGGGTGCCTTTTAAAGAAACGACCAATTACTTTCCACAAGGGCAGCAGTTTATGATCAATTACCGGGTGGAGGGGTTGGCTCAGCTATTGGCCAATATAAAAGCTGCAGGCGTATTACCAACAGATAGCGTACAAAAAACAAGCTATGGCAATTTTGTGCACATAACAGACCCCGAAGGCAATAAGGTAGAGCTTTGGGAACCAAACGATGTGGAATTTGCCAACATGTCTACCAATACCACTAAATAGTTGTGGTTAAGTTATTTTTTACAAATTGAAGCCTGAGATTATTTGAGGATTTTGTTTGATGTCCATTTTTTTGTTTTACCATCCCATTAAGGATTTGGTGCTAATAATTCCTGTATTTTAGTATTACACAAACGGTTGTTTAAGTGCCTTATATACTAATGAGAATACCGACCTTAGAAAATGCTATTCTGTTTTAAGTTTGATGGCTAACCACAAATAACAACGTACTAAATAAATGGATAGGAAACAGTTTTTTTTAATAGTTGCTTTTTTTTGCCTTCTAAAAGGTACTTATGCCCAGGCCCCGGATGCTAAATTACCCGTTTGGAAAGAACGCGATCACCCTGTTCTTTCCCAGGATTGGTTAGTAACGCCAACCCGGGAAAAGGCTGGTGTTTATGCCGATGGAAAGAACATTATTCTGAGCAATGGTTTGGTAAAACGGACTTTTCGTATTCAGCAAAATATCGCCTGTATTGATTATAGCAATATGAGTAGCGGACAACAGTTATTAAGGGCAGTAAAGCCAGAGGCTATGTTAACTATTAATGGCAAGGAATATAATGTGGGCGGACTTTATGGCCAGAAAGAGAATGCATATCTGCTGCCTGAATGGGTGGATGGGTTTAAAAACGATAAAAATGATTTTCAGTTTCAATCTTATACAGTAACAGACATCCCGCTTTACATCCGTTGGAAACCGCGGGGATGGGCTTTGAATACTACACAGCCTTCGGGTAAAATGCTGTCCATTATCTTCAAATCAAATAGAGATGAGTTAAAAGGATTAGTGGTTACCGTTCATTATGAATTGTATGATCATATACCACTTATTGTAAAATGGTTATCTGTTAAAAATGGCGGTAGCAAACGCATAAAGTTAAACAGGGTGGTTAACGAAATATTGGCAACTGTTGAAGAAGAAAGTGCAGTAGTTGGTTCCCCCGCCCAAATGGAAAAGCAACATGGCCTTTATTTGGAAACCAATTACGCTTTTAATAATTCGATGAGATATGACCTAAGTGATCAGACCACCCACTGGAAAGCCGATAGCAGTTATACATCGCAGGTGAATTACAATTACCAAACACCGTGTTTGCTGGAAGTGTATCCGGAAAAAGTAACAGGTATTGATTTGGAACCAGGGCAAAATTTCAACTCCGTGCGTACTTATGAGCTGCTGATGGATAGCTATGACAGGGAACGACGGGGATTAGCCATCAGGAAAATGTATAATACCATTGCGCCATGGACTACTGAGAACCCTATATTTATGCACCTGGTAAGTAAAAATGATGGAGATGTAAAAACCGCAATTGATCAATGTGCAGCAACCGGGTATGAAGCATTGATACTCAGCTTTGGGAGCCATTGTAATATGGAAGATACCTCTGCTTTAAATATCCGACGGTGGAAATCATTAGCTGAATATGCACACAGCAAACATATTATGATCGGGGGGTATTCCTTATTCAGCTCCAGGAAGATAAGTGATGCTGACGATGTGATCGATCCGGTAACCGGCAAGCCTGATGCCGGGGCTTTCTTCGGCAATGCCCCTTGCCTGGGAAGTAAGTGGGGCCTGGCATATCTGGAAAAATTGAAGTACTTTATCAGCCGGGCAAGGTTTGATATTTTCGAAAACGACGGCCCTTATCCGGGTGATGTTTGCGCGTCTGTGAATCATCCGGGACATAAGAACCTCGACGACAGCCAATGGCGGCAAATGGAACTGCAAAAAGGTTTGTACCATTGGTGCAATGAGCATGGCGTTTATGTGAATGCCCCGGATTGGTATTTTTTGGATGGCACCAATAAAATTGCTATTGGCTACCGGGAGGTTAATTTCTCGTTGCCGCGCGAACAACAAATGATATTGAACCGGCAGAACATTTTTGATGGTACCTGGGAAAAGACCTCAACCATGAGCTGGGGTTTTGTTCCGCTCACCCGCTATCAGGGTGGCGGCCCCGAAGCGGTGCTTGAACCCCTGTCAGAGCATTTGAAAGACTATAAACAATTAATGATGCAATATTACGGGGCAGGGGTGCAAGCCTGTTACCGGGGGCCAAGATTGTATGATACTGAAAGTACAAGACAGATGGTAGTAAATGTAATTAACTGGTACAAAAAATATCGCAGTATCCTTAATTCAGATATTATCCATCTTCGCCGTGCAGATGGCAGGGATTGGGATGGCATACTGCATGTGAACCCGCAACTAAAAACCAAAGGGCTACTCATGTTGTACAATCCACTTAAGGTTAGCATTACCAGAACCATTAAAGTTCCATTGTACTATACAGGGTTGACAAAAATTGCGATCGTTCGTGAGAAAGAGGGCATAGCAAAAAAATACCCGATCAATAGAGGATATCAAATAAAATTAACTTTCACTATAGAACCAGAAAGTTATACATGGTTTGCGATAGAGTAGGATGGATGAGGGCCACTAATAAAATAATACAAGTTAAAAGAAAATGATCTCCCCGGGGGGGCTGCACCCCAGGGAGATTATTAAAGTTAAGCAAGCTGTTGTGTTTTCTTTATGCCAACTATTTAGTGCTTATCTCCAATTGTTTGCCCATTTTTAACTCCTTATCCGTTATAAAATAACCATCGATCTTTTTACCATCGTAGGATAAGTTCGTGATCTTTTTACCGTTGCCTTTTTTGATGATGGTATAGGTATTGCCATTATCTAACTGGATATTTATTTTATCGAACAGCGGTACTGAAACAATGTATTTAGGGTCGGCCGGCGAAAAGGGGTAAAAGCCCATGGCATTAAATACATACCATGAAGACATTTCGCCCGCATCATCCATGCCGGCGTACGACAGGTGCTCTTTGCCCAGGTCGTAAAAATGGTTCATTATGCTATCCAGTATTACTTGCGATTTCTCCTGTTTGCCAACAAAATAATACAAGAACGCGTAACTGTGGTCGGGTTGGTTACCCTGGCAATATTGCCCTATAAAACCGGAGATGTTATAAGCCTCGTAACCTTTCCACGGAATGCTAAAAAGTGAATCGACCTTAAGCTCGAAATTATGTTTGCCCTTATAAAGCGCTATTAAACCCGGTACATCATGCGGCACAAAAAAGGTTGATTGCCAGGCGTTGGCTTCGCGGTACATGTATTCATAGTAGGGGTAGTAGGGATTGAAGTTCTTCACCCAGTCGCCGTTTGCCAGCCGGCCCTCCATAAACCCGGTAGCCGGGTTAAATACGTTTTTGTAATTTTGGGTCCTTTTCATCAGCATACGATAGCTGGCCGTATCATTTAGCTGTTGTGCTAAGAGAGCTACCGCATAGTCATCATAAGCATACTCCAGCGTTTTGGTTACGGCTGCTTTGGTTACCGTTTCCGTAACAGGATTAGGGACATCAAGTTCAGCAATATAACCTTTGGTGTTATATTCATCCACATATTTACGTGTGCCTTCAACAGTAGCGTTTTTAAGCATCAACCGGTAAGCTTCCTTTACATTATAATCCCTTAGCCCCCTTAAATATGAGCCGGTAATAAATACCGATGCATGGTCACCATGAAAAAATGTGGGCATAAAACCAGTTATTTCGCCCTTATCAATTAATGATTTTATTACATCATTGGTTACTTTGGGCGAGAGCAGGCCCAATAAAATGAGTTTGTTCCTGTAATCATCCCAAAGCGATGGCTCGGTATAATAATTAAAACCTTTGTTCACTACTTTGCCGCTTAGATCGGTAAAATCGTAATTCGCATCACTGCGTAAAGCGGGCCAAAGGAACGAACGGTAAAGGCAGGAATAAAAAATGCCCTTCTGGCGTTCGGTACCACCCGAAACTGAAATTTTTGATAACAGTTTGCTCCATGTTTCTGTCGCTTCATTCCTAACCTGTTCAAAGCTTTTGCCCAGCATCTCCTTTTCTAAATTTTCCTTCGCGTTTTTTATGCTGACGAATGAAAATCCTATCTGTAGCTCAAGCGGTTTATTTTCGTTAACAAAGTTGATCACCGGTACCGCCTTATCGCCTTTTTTTAGAGAATCGATCTTGCTTATTTTATGGTTAGATACTGCATAGAAATACATCTTTTCACCTGCGTGCTGAAAGCCGGTAAAAGCGTTTTCGCTTACTTGTTGTATGCCCCAATTATGCACCCGCTCGTTGGATAAGTTTAAATTTGCGATCAGCTTTTTATCAGCACCTGGTCTAAATGTATATTTATGAAAAGCACAGCGCAATGTTGAGGTTAATTCGGCATTGATGCCATATCGTTCCAAATAAACCTGGTAATAACCGGGATGCGCCGATTCATTTTTATGGCTGAAGTCGGATTTGTAATCATCGGCAGTAAATTGCCCTGTGGCTGGCATTAACGGGATGTTGCACAAGTTCCAGTGCCCTTTGCTGGTATGCGCGAACCCATATATCACTGTGTCTTCATATTGATATCCCGAGCCGCTATGAAACTGGGTAACAGGGGTTAATTGCACCATGGCATTAGGTACAGATGAACCGGGGAACACTTCGGCGCCCCACGTTCTGTGCGTGGGTACAAACCCCAGGTCTTTCGGGTTCCATAAGGTAGCTGTACCCAACAAGGGGTTAACATAGTTAACTGGCGATTTTTGTGCCTGTGAACGGCTGATTATAAGTAAAAGTAAAATGACTAATATAATATTCTTTTTCATCATAGTAACTGATTATTGTATTGACGGCGGTAAGATCTTATTGCCCCAGGTTTTGTTTGGTTGGGCACCCATGGTAAATGTTAATATACCACCTTTCATTAATTCATCGCGGTACATCCAGCAGTTATTTATTTTTCTGCCATTAAATATTGCCGATTGCACAAACATATTTTGTTTTGAATTATTCTTTGTGAATATGGCCAGTGTTTTACCATTGCCCAATTTTATGGTTGCCTTATCGAATATCGGACTTCCGAATTCAATTATTGGGTTAGCATCTGTAAAACCTTTTACGTCAAATAAACCCAGCGACGCCATTACATACCATGAGCCCAATTGCCCCTGGTCCTCATCCTGGCCATAACCATAGCCATGTATAGGTTCAATGCCATAAAACTCATCACATATCAACCTTGTCCATTTTTGAGTTAACCATGGTTTACCCGAAAAATTGAACAGCCAGCTGATATGCAAACTGGGCTCGTTGCCATGATTATAGATAGATGTAATACCTGCGAAAGCATTTATCGTTTTGCCGCCACCAAAGCCATCACGCCTTGATGTAGTAAAAATACTATCGAGCTTTTTATTGAAGTCGTTCTTCCCTATAGCTGCAATTAACGCAGCCGGATTTTGTGGGACGTAAAAGGTGTATTGCATGGCATTCCCTTCCTGGAATCCCCGCCACGGTTCATACGGGTCGAACTTGTTAATAAATGTCCCGTCTGCGCGTTTAGGCTGAATGAGTTTATTAGCAGGATTAAACAAGTACCGCCAGCCATTTGAATATTTAATAAGCTTTTTATAATCACTGGTTTTACCTAAGTTTTTTGCCATTTGCGCTGCCGCGAAAGCACTGAAACTATATTCAAGCGTATGCGATGCCGAAAAATGCGCCCCGGTGGAATCTGTTTTATCAGCATCAAGGAAAGGCGAATAACCATGATCCAGGAAAGCCTTAGTATCCATTTTGCCTGAACCAACTTTGCGGCCTTTCCAGCCTAATTCATTATTTTTAACCGCTTTGTAAGCCAAATTCACATCGTAATTTCTTATCCCTGCATTGTAAGCCGCCGCAATGGTTAATCCAACCATATTTGTACCCACACCCGATACATATTCGCTATTGGCTATACCATCGCCAAACCAGCCCTTGTCCTTGTATATCTGTAATTCCGTGTGTACGTAATCCTTATACCATCCGGGATATGACAATGCCCATAACTGGTTTAGGTCCCAGCAGGCGCCCCAAATGGCATCGGTATTCATAAAATTGTAGCTTTGCTTACCATGGGTATCTAAAGGTAAATGCCCAATCTTGCCACCATGCATCGGGTAATCCCCATTTACATCACTGGCAATACCCCTGCCTAACAGGGCGTGATAAAGGCCTGTGTAAAATTTTATCTTGCTGGTATCGTCGCTGCTTTCAACAGTAAGTTTTGCAAGCTCATGCTGCCAGGTTTGCTGTGCACGTAGTTTGGCCCGGTTAAAATTGAGGGTTGCGGCCTCGGCCAACAGGTTTGCTTTTGCATTAGCAGTTGAGGTATATGAAAGCCCTACCTTTATTTCAATAGCTTCGCCCCTGGTGGTTTTATAATTTAAAAATAAACCCGCACCTTTTCCATTTGCTTTTGTCGAGGTTTGATTGATGCCTGTAGCTGTAAAAGAGCCAACACTGCCCGGTTTTTTATTTACCTCGCCATAAAAGTACATGGCCACTTTGCCGTCAGGGTCATATTGAGCCACATATTTCGGATAAGTGATCACAAAACCTTCAAAATGCGTTGCATCCACCATCTTAACACCTGCATCAATCACATCACTGCTTTCGCCTTGCTTGTTGCCTATATCCAATATAATGTGTGACTGGCCGCTTGCCGGAAAGGTGTACCGGTGAAAACCAACCCTTTTTGTAGCAGTGAGTTCAGCTGTGATATGGTATCTATCCAACAATACCTTATAATAGCCGGGTTGAGCCAATTCATTTTTACGGTCAAAATCAGACCTGTACCCGCTCCCCGGTGTATCTAATGCTCCGGGTTTAACCTGTATGGCGCCGGTAGTAGGCATAAAACTTACGCCGCCAACCTGCCATTCATGAAAATGAACAAAGCCCTCGATGGAATGCTGCCGGGTATCATAGCCTACCGCTTCCCAACCACTCGGGTTACCATAATGCCCGTTGGTTGATGGCGCCAGTTTAGCCATCCCACCGGGTACCGCTGCCGGTGTATAAAAAAACCAGCGGCTATGTGCCGTACCAATATTTGGATCGACGTATTTTAACAGATCTTGTGCATTTAAGGCAGAAGGCAAAAACAGGCCGCCCATTACAAAAACCAGAAACTTAATTTTTGTTTTCATTTTGAAATGATCGCTTTTCAATAGAAGTTAAACAGGGACTACAAATTATCGATTCCTGTTTTATTTTCTTGTAGACAGATAGCTTATTCGATGTGCCCGTCGGCTTTTAATTTGGCAGCCGCTTCAACCAGCATTACTCCGCTAAGTTGCGTAGTAAGATCGGTACTGCCTGAAGGCTGTACGGTCCAGTCGGGGCTTATCATTAATGATGGCCGGGCTATTCCTTTGTAATAAAGCGTTTGTGCATTTATTTTAAGAAAGTTAGCATACTTGGTACGGCTGGTTTCATCAAGATCCGTTAATTCTATGAGCTCCGTTAAGTAGCGAACTGCCACTCCTTTAAATAGGCCGCCGTCGCCCTGACCCTCACTTTTTAATATCCCGTTGGTAGTAAGATTAGGATCAGCAATAAGGTTGTTTGCGGTAAGTATAGCATCCTGCAGATAGGCGGGGTCTTTTGTGCAATTGTAGAGTTCAACAGCCGAACCGATGAATAAACCCTGGTTGTAGGTAAACTCCCAATGATCAATTGCGCCATCCTGGTTGCGGTTGATACCATCGTATACCAAACCACCCGAAGTAACCAGGGTAGTTTTCATCCATGTGTATAAGCTTTTAGCTAATGTAAGGTCGGCAGCATTTCCGTTTAATATATAAAACCTTGCGGCCAGTATGGTTGCATTACCTGTCGACGGTATATTTTTGTAATATAACTGGCTTCGTTGCCAGGCTATACCGCCCCCGTAAGTGGTGTTATTGCCGCCTTTTATTTCAGTGTATAATATTTGTGCTACAGTTAAATAATCCGCATCGCTGGTTGTATTATAGGCCCTCATGCTTGCATTTGCCAGCCAGCCCATATCATCATAATACTCATTGGGATAAGCACCGCCGTTTTTAATTTTAATACCATTCAATAAAGCTTTCATGCGCGCTGTGTATTGCGTATTCTTTGTCCGCAGGTAACCGTCCAGCAAAACATCAAGCACATGCGCCTGCGGCCAGTAGTTAAAAGTTGTGTTGCCTGTATTATTTTGTATAAAATAGTTACGGTCGGCCGATATGAAGGTGTTGTAAGTTGCAGCCTGCACCGAGTCTGCCAACAAAGAGTAATTATAGGTGAGCGGTTTTGTAACCGATGTATCGGGCGGCTTATTATTTACCACCGGGTCACCTTTTTTAGAGCATGCGCTGAAAAATAATATACTTACAAACGATGATAAGGTTAGGAGACGGTCAAGATATTTAAATTTCATGGTAAATGTTTTATAACAGGGGCCGTTATTATATAAACAGCGGCCCCTGTTGATTATTATTGCAGTGTTACGCTATTGGTATATTGCGGTATAGTTGGACTGAAATTCACATTGATATTACAGTTCTTACCTGAATAGCTCGGCACCATTTTAAAGCAATTGCTAAATTGATCGCTGGTTACCGGGTACATGTAAAAGTAGGACAACGGTGTGCTTGTTGTAGGATCAGGGTTATCGCCATTGGCGCTTCCATACCATTCAGTCGACTGATTGCCTCCTGCATCCTGCACCATAAACTCATATTTATAGCGGCTCTCATCGCCCCATGGCTCCTGCGGGATAACTACGTTGGCACCGTCCAACTCCCATTGGCTATTACCTTTATATGGCAGTGTAAACCATATCTTGTTGTCGATTGCCAGGAACATATTTACTGACAGGATCTGGGTCATGGTTGCGGCAGCGTTGCCAAAGTCAAGCGAGATACGATATACGTTTTTGCTACCTGTTACTGTGGTTTCGCCATTAAGCAAAATGCTACTACCATTTATAGAATAAGTGGTAGGTGTGCCGGTAGTGTTATCAATTAAACTATAAGTACCGGGCTGCAACGAAGTATAAAGCTCAAAAACGCCATCGCTTATCTTTTTGAATGGCAATGCCTTTGATACGTCCGTACCCTGCTCGGTAGCCGAACCTGTAAGGTATATGGCATTTGGTACAGTTGCAAAACCTGCGGGCCTTGTTATCTGCAGGGTGCGGCTCACCGTACTCACTTTATTATTGGTTACTTTTGATGTGATCACCGCCCATTTAATTGTACCTGTACTCAATGATGCGATGCCGGCCATTGACGCCACCGTATTTAAAACTTTTTGAGTAATTGTGGCCTGAGCCTGAACTCCCGATCCATCAGATAGCACCTTATATATAGGTTTGCTGAAATCTCCGTCCGCTTTATCAAAAGCTATCTCATACAGTACAAGGTCTGGCGTTGTACTGGCAGCCCACTTAAACTGTATGCTTGGCCCGGTTGCCGGTGCCAGTGTGTAGCTTGCAGCATTGTCTGGGGCAGTTAAGGTGGTTACCGGGGCAACGTCAGTACTTAGAGCGTGTGTATCCTTTTTACAGGATGTAAATGCCATAATGGTTAACATAACCATAAAGCTCATTCTTATTAAAGTCTTCATTTTATTTGTTTTATGATCATGAATTAATAACCTGGATTTTGGGTCAGATTTTTATCAAGACTTAAGTCATTTGCAGGTATTGCCCATAAATAATCTCTGTTGGGGTTAAACTGCCTTTTCTGCACCCTGATATAGCCATTATCGGTAGTTTGATCTCCAGAGAATCTTGCGCCATGCGCATAGCCGTTCATAGTAATTTCAGCTATTTTCCATCTCCTGATATCATCTATCCTAATGCCTTCCATGGCTAATTCTACTCTTCTTTCGCGCCTGATGATAGTAGTCATATCGCCGCTGGCAGGATAATCCAAGGCAGCTGCATCAGTAAAGCCGGCCCTAACCCGCAAAGGCCGGATGGTTTGGTTCCAAACTGTTTCGTTCATCTGCCCAAGGCTGTTTTTTGCTTCTGCATAATCAAGCAATACTTCTGCATACCTTATCAAATGCAGGTTTAATCCTGATACATAGCTTGCAAGTGCATTCGGATCAAAGTATTTGCGCCAGTAATAGCCTGTTGGCGATGAGCTCTCACGGTCGCCGACATATTCATCGGGCCCGTTAGGATTGCTTGGAGAATCGGAAGGGTCGCTACCCGGTTTTATGTAAATGGTTTTGGTTGTACCATTTACGCCGCCGCCGTTATCCCACTTGTAGCCATCATAAACTACTGTGGCAGTAAGCCTTGGGTCGCGGCCAACGTATGGGTTATTCTCATCATAGCCAGATCCCGCATCGGTAATTCCTTTTCCGTTTAGCATGATATAATCGTTAACCAGTTCTTGCGTTGGCGAATTAGAAATTACACGCCCGCCTACTGATAGGGGCGCAAAGTCGAAAAAGTCTGACCAGGTATAAGTGGTTGGTACGTATTGCAACGAAAGCATGGTTTCATTGTTGGTTTTATTAACCACCTTATCGCTAAACAGATCGGTATAACTTGGATTTAACGAATAAGTACCATTAGTGCTTTGGTCATTCATCAACTTTTCGCAAACGGTAACTACATCCGCCATGCGATCTCCCTGGTATAATAATACCCTTGCTTCCAGTGCCAGGGCAGCACCTTTGGTAATCCTTCCGTTTTCACTTGCAGGGAGTGCATCTTTTGAAGGCAGGTCTGGTATAGCTGCTTCCAATTCGGAAATAATAAATTTAACAACGTCGGCTTTCGGCGTGCGTGGTATTACTTTTGCCTCATCGGGAGTAATATTGTCTGTAACCAATGGCACGTCGCCCCACCATTTTGTTAAATTAAAGTGTGCAAAAGCGCGTAAAAAACGTGTTTCTGCAATCATCCTGCTCATCACGTCTTTTGGAAGGGTGGTGTTTTGGCCCACAAAAGTTAAGAACTCGTTACATGATTTAATATCAGAGTAATAATTTGCCCAGTCGCCTGCAAATTTTCCGGTGGCAGCAGTGGCGTTTCCCCCGGATATAATAGCTACATCGCCGGCACGTGAGTAAGCATTATCAGACAAAGCTTCGGCACTAAAATACAATCCACTATTATACATTAAATGGTAGTTATTGTACAAAGCGCTGTAAACGTTGGCGTCGACTTTCCAAAACGTAGCATCCGAAAATCTATCGGTTGGTACAATATCCAGTTTCTTACAACCTGTTATTGCTGTAATTATTGAAACTGCAATGAAGAGCTTTTTTAAAAAGTTCATATCTATGAATTTAAAATGTTTTATTAAAATGTTAAATCAATCCCCACCCCGTAAAATGCTGATAGCAGGTAACTACGTGGGCTGTTTGAACTTGAGTTAATATTTACTTTGCTGTCAAATTCCGTTGTTTCGGGATCTGCAAATTTTAGCTTGGTAAGCGTAGCAAGGTTTTGACCTATAAGGGATACCCTAAGTTTTTGAATACCCAATTTTTGGGTGACATTTTTATTGAAGGTGTATCCGATATTTACATTTTTCAACCTGGCGTAAGCCGCGTTATATTTGAAAAGATCAGAGCCGGTTTGCCAGTTATTAACGTTTGAAGGTCCCGATGTAGCTAACCTTGGATATTTGGCACCTGTATTTTCCGGGGTCCAGAAATCAGTTTGATGGTCATAAAGTGTTGCACCATAGCCACCCTGGTAAGGTTCAACCAATTCGCCCCTTAAAAACTCATCCCTTTTTCCAACGCCTTGTACAAATATCATAGCGTCAAAGCCTGCAACAGCTATGCGGTAAGTAAACCCAAAAGTATAACGTGGAAAAGGGTTGCCCAGTTCAGTCTTATCTTTTGCGTCAATCACGCCATCATGGTTTAAATCCTTAAACTTCACATCGCCGGGGCTAACCGCAAGGCCTGCTATTTTAGGAGAAGCGTCTATATCAGCCTGGCTTTGGTATAAGCCATTTGTTTCATAACCGTAGTATTCTGTTATTGGCTCGCCTACTTTTCTTATCAATGCGTAAACGTCAGGCTGGTTAATTTGCTGTGTTGCTGTTCCGGTTAACTTCAACAATGTATTTTTGTTGTCGGCTACGTTAAGGCTAAAGCTTTGCATAACACTTTTACTTCTTAACGTATAGGTCAATTCGGCTTCCCATCCTGCGTCTCTAACTTTGGCTACGTTGGCATCAGCAAGCCCGGCGCCAAAAATTGAAGGAACATCCTGCGGGGATTGTAAAATATTACGGGTTACTTTATTGAAATAATCGAATGAGCCTGATAGCTTATTATTAAACAAACTAAAATCAACACCCGCATTAAAGGTTGCCGCACTTTCCCATGTCAGATCCGGGTTGGATTGAAGTGTACCTGCACCGCCCACCAACGTGTTGTTAAACCCATAGGCAGCTGTGTAATTAAAATAGGTAGTTTCGTATTGGAAGTTGCCAACGTTTTGATTACCCAATACACCGTATGATGCCCTAAACTTAAGATTGTTAAGCGTATTGGTTACCGGCTTCATAAAGCTCTCATCTGTTACTACCCAACCAGCAGTTACTGAAGGGAAAAAGCTTGCTCTTTTACCAGGCGCAAACTTGGATGAAGCATCATCGCGAAATACGAAATCGAGGAAATACCGGCTTTCGTAATTGTAATTAACACGCCCAAATAGCGAGAGCAGGCTGTTAGCATCAATGCCAATACTATTGTTTGAGCCTGTCGGGCTTATTGTGGTGCCGGTAGTGGGGGTTCCTAAAGTTGGGTCGGTAAGGCTTTTTGACAGGCTAAATCCTCTCCCGCTGTACATTTCGCTGGAAACACCAACAGTGGCACTGATAGAGTGCTTGTGTAAATTTTTGGTATAATTTAAATACAGTTGCGTATTAAAAAGGTTGCTTTTATAATTCCCGTCATTAACCGTAAGATCATTATTGGCCGATGTTCCTGCCGGTAAAAAATCAACGGCTTTATCATTATAAAAACTGCCGTTATTATCCAGGGTACCGCCAAAAACGCCTGTTAATTTTAAGTCTTTAGTAATGGTTAAAGTACCGTTCAGGTTACCAAAAACCTCATCATAATCGGTTTGATTAAAACCTCCTTCTCTTAATAAGCCCAATGCATTTTGCTGAGAGGATACGGGGTTAGTTAAATAATTGCCGTTAGCATCCTGCCAATTAAAATTAGAGGGCACGCGATTGGCATCGGCAATAGTAAAACCTTCATTGGCGGCAGTGGTTTTATTACGGCTTTTGGTATAATTAAGTATCGCGTTAAATTTAAACCTTCCGATTATAGACGTTTGATTCAAACGTAAATTATATTTCTGATATCCGTAGTTACTGCCTGAACCGCCATTACCAACAAAGAGGTTCATTTGATCCTGGTAGCCACCTGATATAAAATAGGAATTAGTTTCGCCGCCGCCGCTTACGCTTAGATTGTGCGATTGCAAGGGCGCGTTATAAACAAGGTGGTTTAAATCCCAGGTACCCCTGCCTTCATTCTGCAATTCCTGTATCTGCTCAGGTGAGTAAGCCGGTGCCAGGCCCGAATTAACAAGGGCCAAATTCTTATCGTAAGCATTTTCGGCGGCACCTATTTTATGCACCATTATATCGGGCACCTGCACGCCGTAGCTGCCGTTATAACTTACAGTAGCTTTTTGATTCAACTTTCCGCTTTTGGTTGTAATTAATATTACACCATTGGCCGCACGCGAACCATAAATAGCAGCCGAACCGGCATCTTTAAGTATAGTAACGTTTGCAATGTCGTTAGGATTTATTGTATTTAAGCTTCCGGTACTTTGGGTTACTATTCCATCAATTACCACCAACGGATCATTGTTTCCGGTAGTACCTATTCCCCTGATGTTAACTATAGGGGTAGCACCGGGGTCGAGTGAGTTTTGCTGGATTATTAAGTTTGGTGATTCGCCCTGTAATGCCTGGAACGCATTTAACACAGGTTTATCACCAATGTCTTTGGCGCCAACGGTGCTTACCGCGCCGTTAATGTCAGCACGTTTTTGTGTGCCATAGCCCACAACCACTACTTCATTAAGGTTGGTGTTAGTTTCCTTTAGCTTTACATTAACTGATGCGCTGCCTGTTACCGGCATCTCGGTGGTGCCATACCCTACAAATGAAAATACCAGTACGGCATTGTCGCCCACAGTAATATTGTATTGCCCTTTGGAGTCGGTAATGACCGCGTTTGTTGTATTTTTTTCTTTTACAGTTACACCCGGTAGCGGCATGTTTGCTGTATCTGTCACCGTACCTCGTATTGTTGCTTTGGAGACATCGAGCTTTGTGGGCGCCTGCTTTTTAGTAATTAATATGCTGGTGTTGGTAATTGAATAGCTGAGTGGCTGATCACTGAAGCAAACGTCCAGCGCCTGTTTAAGCGGCATATTATCCAGTTTCAGCGTTATATTATGCGCGCCCTTTAAATCCTCAGCATTGTACAGGAAGTCATAATTAGTTTGTGACTGTATCTTTTCAAATACTTCTTTAATAGTTGCCTTTTTAACCTTCAGGGTAACCTTTTGAGCATAGGTTGCCGCGGATACCTGCAAAAAAGTTGCTGTGAGCAAAAGCAAGGTTAATTTCATGACGAGCAAGGGTTTATAAATGCGGCCGCGCAAGCTGTCCCATTTAAAATCGGTAAAAATTTTATACATTTGATTGTTAGGTTAATTAATTGATTGTATAGCTGCAATTGGTTTTGGTTATCCCGACATTAAGCCTTTGGCTTATGACCAGGGGCGGTGCGAACGCTCCTGGTTTATTTTTTTACGGATAACCTAATTGGGGAAGTATAGACTAATCCATAACGGTTATCCTCCTTCCTGAAATAGTAAAGTGAAGTTTTCCGACCTTTTGTAAATGAGCTAAAAGCTCCATAATGCTTTTTGAGCGATAGAATGTACCGCCAAATTGCTGGTTGTTGTAATTACCGCGGTATTCAATATCAACATTGTACCAGCGCGATACTTTTTTCATAATGCCCGTAATATTATCATCATTGAAAATGAAATAGCCATTTTTCCAGGCCATTGCATCATCAATATTGGCATCAGAAACCGCGATCTTGTTAGAACTGTTGCTCACGACTGCTTGTTGCCCCGGTTTTAATAGTGATAAGGTGTTATTTTTTGTAACCTGTACTGATCCTTCCAGCAAGGTTGTCGTGATCTCATTATCATCATTATAAGCAGAAATATTGAAGTGCGTGCCTAATACCCTCACCTGCACATTGTTCATGCTCACATAAAAAGGCTTCTCTTTATTTTTCGCTACTTCAAAATACGCCTGCCCGGTTAGTTTCACCCTCCTTTCGTTGCCTGTAAATGCAACTGGATAGGTAATGGACGATGCAGCATCAAGCCAAACTTTGGTGCCATCGGGCAATACTACCTGGTACTCGCCGCCTTTGGGGGTGGATAGGGTATTATAACTAATCTCTGTTGCCATTGCGGCAGATTTGCCTGGGGACGCTGCCCTGTATATGATTTGTCCGCTGCGTGTTTTAAGTACTTTACCCACGCCTGTTTTGGCTATTAAACCATTCGCAGCGCTTTCAAGTACAATGGTTTTGCCACCGGCTATTGTTAAAATGGCCTTGTTGCCGCCCGGTACAATAATAGCCGGTTTAGGATTTTTGGCAATTTTGTTTGAAGTTTTTACCTGCCTGTTAAAAATAAGTAACCCTGCAGTACAAAATATCAAAGCCGCAGCAGCAATTTGCAACCAGCGTTTTTGGTAAAGTTTAATTACTTTAGGTTGAACCTGCCCGTGTTCTTCTGTATTGATAGCGCCGTTAAACCTTAGGTCTGATTTTATGCGGTTCAACACGTCAAGCGATTGCTGCCCTTTAAACCCGGGGCCTTCATCCAATGCTGATAACTCGGTATCAATAAGTTGGTTTATTTCGCCGGGGTCGGAGGTATTTAAATAATTCAGCAATTCAATGCAATCGGCACTGGTTATGGAATTATTAAAATATTGATGTAATAAGCGCTTTAGTCGTGCTTTTTCCATATCGGTATTGGTTTATAATTATTCCCGGACGGGTGGTTAATTATACATAGAACACCAAACCAATGGGGTAGGACTACCCGGAATAGAAATTTTTTTAGAAAAAGATTTTAAAGCTAATCTATGGTACTTCATTATTTGAAACAATGCAGTTTATTTTCGCCAAAAACGGGAACGGGTCAAAAATGAAAAAAGAGGATGAGCAGATACAGGAAATCTGAATATTTCAGGTGGGTTTTTAATGTTTTCAATGCCTCAACCATGTGGTTTTTTACCGTATTGGGTGATATATGCAGTTGTTCGGCGATCTCTTTATGCGAGAGCCCTTCAACGCGGCTTAGCTTAAAAACAATTTGTTGCTGCCTGGGTAGTTTTTCAATTATCTTTTCGGCATAGTGTTCAAGGTCATGTGCAAGCACTTCTTCTTCGGTAGTGTTTTGCAGTTCACTTATCTGGCGTAAAAGTTTTTCAATTAGTACTGATGACTTGCCAACCTGCCTCAACGCGTTCAACGATAAACGTTTTGAAATAACATACAGGTATAACCACATATTCCCATCGGGGTCAAGCTTTTTCCGGCTTAACCATAGATTAATAAACGCTTCCTGTACTATCTCCTCACTCTGTTCCCGATCTTTCAAAAAGCGGAATGCCAGCCTGTAAACTTTCTCGCTGTATAGCTCATAAACAGCTGTAAACGCCGATTCATCATCCGCGATAAGCCGTTGAATAGCTTTACTATCAGCAAGTTTATTATCCACTTTTGTTAAGGGTTTGTAATTGAAAGGATAAATGTAGTAAGTATTATTTTAGATACAATAATAGTTTTTATAATATTAATTTATTGGATTTAGGGTATGCGTAATATACTAACTTAGCATGTGGCATGAGTTTACCATCGCGCCATGAATGTATAAACATCAGCATCATCCACAATTAAAAAATGAAATTATATGGAACATAAAGTTAAATCTATCCGGCCATTTATTGGCGCTAAGGACTATGAAGTATCGCGCAGTTTTTATCGCGACCTAGGTTTTGAAGAAACGATACTGACGGATAACATGTCGGTTTTTAAAACGGGGAGCATAGCATTTTACCTGCAAAACGGTTACGTGAAGGATTGGGTAGATAACACTATGATATTTTTGGAAGTTGACGATGTTTCCCGTTATTGGAACGAACTTTTGGCCCTGAACCTGCCCGCGAAATATCAAATGGCGAGGCTAACGCCAATCAGGGTAAATGATTGGGGGAGGGAATGTTTTTTGCACGATCCATCAGGGATATTATGGCATTTTGGCGAATTTTTTAATTAGGGGCCACTGCCTATGATCTGTTGTGTTTTAAAACTCACAGCCTATAGCTGGAATTACTCAGTCCTTAATCTGACAAAAAAGGGCCGCCCGGTAAACAACCGGGCAACCCCTGAAATTAAACTGACATCAAAAAAAACTATTCTTTAACTTTATTATTACGCTCAGGCGCGATTTAATGCTGGTTATTAATAATGCCCGGATATTTTAGTTTTTATACTATCACGGGCTTATATAGTAATAGATTACAAATGATCATATTGGTTTAATATTTGGCAAAATATTTATGTGCATAAACCGGGATAGCGTTTTTTAGCTTATGTTTGTTTCAATTTGCCAAATAAGGCAATGCAGATACTTATTAAAGCCTGTGTAGTTTTCAATGCTGAGCATAAACGAGATCAAAAAACCCATAGCGGCAGAGATAGATGTTTTTGAAGATACTTTCAAAAATTCAATGTATAGCTCAGTACCCCTGCTTGATCGTATTACCCATTATATAGTTAAACGCAAAGGCAAACAAATACGGCCGATGTTCGTATTCTTTTCAGCCAGTATTTGCGGCGGTATCAATGAGTCGACCCACCGCGGTGCGGCCCTGGTTGAGCTGCTGCACACCGCAACCCTGGTGCATGATGATGTTGTGGATAACTCGTACCAGCGCCGTGGGTTTTTCTCGATAAACGCGTTATGGAAAAATAAGATAGCGGTTTTGGTGGGCGATTATTTGTTGTCGAAGGGCCTGCTTCTATCTATCGAAAATAATGATTTTAAACTGCTGCGCATTGTATCAGAAGCGGTTCGGCAAATGAGTGAGGGGGAGTTATTGCAGATAGAAAAAGTGCGTAAAATGGACATTGATGAGCCCGTGTATTATGAGGTTATCAGGCAAAAAACAGCATCGCTTATCGCGTCGTGTTGTGCCTGCGGGGCAGCATCGGCGGGGGGTGATGATGAGGTAATAGAAAAGATGCGCCTGTTTGGCGAGAAGATAGGTATCGCGTTCCAGATAAAAGATGATATGTTTGATTTTGGTACGGATGATGTGGGTAAACCTCTCGGTATCGATATAAAAGAAAAAAAGGTTACCCTGCCCCTTATTTACGCACTGAAAAATTGCTCCACAACCGAGAAAAGACGTGTAATAAACCTGGTAAAGAACCATAATGACGACCCGAAGAAGATTGCGGAGATCATAAAGTTTGTGAAAGAAACCGGGGGGCTGCAATACGCGGAAACCCAGATGAAGAAATACCAGGACGAAGCCTTTGAAATATTAAACACCTTTCCCGAAGGCGACTCACGCCGGGGGCTGGAACAACTGGTACGTTTTACTACCGAACGCAATAAATAATGAGCAATGAACTGGAATACATTATCGGGTTTATAGTTTTCATTGTTGTGATGATGGCTATCGATTTGGGTTTGTTCTCCAAGTCGAACAAACCGGTAAGTTTGACCCAGGCAAGTATTATGAGCGCCGTATGGATAGCCCTGGCGCTTGGTTTTTACGCCCTCATTTTAAATTTTGGCGATAAACTGCATGGCATCACCACTTTTGCAAAGCTGCAGCAAATTAATACCGATAATTTTCACAACCTAAAACTAAACCCGAATGATTTTGCCGGTGGCCTGAGCCTTTACCGCCAGAATTTAGGCACGGAATTTATTACAGGTTATGTGGTTGAGTATGCCTTGTCGGTTGATAATATATTTGTTATGGTGCTTATTTTTACCGCCTTTGCTGTCGACCCAAAGTATTACCATAAGGTATTATTGTGGGGGATAATTGGCGCGGTTGTTATGCGCTTCGCCTTCATTTTTGTGGGTTCGGCGCTTATAATTAAGTTTCACTGGGTATTGTACCTGTTCGGGGCATTTTTAGTTTATACTGGTGTAATGATGTATTTGAACCGTAATGATGAGGAAGAAATTGACCCCGATAAACACCCGGTGGTAAAGTTCGCCTCGAAGTATTTTGCGGTACACCCCAAATTTGAAGGCGGTAAATTTTTTATAAGGATAAACCGGAAAAGCCTCATCACTCCTTTACTTTTGGTGTTGCTGATCATCGAGGTTACCGACCTGGTTTTCGCGGTTGATTCCATACCCGCTATTTTTTCGGTAACGAAGGATCCTTATATCGTTTTCTTCTCCAACATATTCGCTATACTGGGGTTGCGCTCCATGTTCTTTTTGCTGGTGAATATTATTGATAAGTTCCATTACCTGAAGGTTGGACTGGCGGCGTTGTTGACTTTTATCGGCTTAAAGATGCTGGCGGGCGACTATGCCGAGAAATTCGGGCTTACAACTTTTAATTCGCTTATTGTTATTCTTTCCATTTTGGTGATAAGCGTTGTGGCATCGCTGCTGTTCCCGAAGAAGGTTGACGCAGCTCATTAATTAACCGTCACTAACCTGCTATTTATTTTCTTCGTACCTTGTTTTTAAAATCTACCGGTATGGAAAATAGTAATAAAGTAATACCCTCGCTTTATGAATGGGCAGGCGGCATGACCGCTTTTGTGGAACTTTTTGATAAGTTTTATGACAAGGTTTTGCTTGACCCGGTATTGGAACCTGTTTTTAAGCATATGTCGCCGGAGCACAGGCTGCACGTGGCGCATTTTGTAGCCGAGGTTTTAGGTGGCCCGAAACTTTACAGCGAATCGGAAGGCAGCCATTTCGAAATGATCAGGAAACATTTGTCTAAACACCTTACCCAGCAACATCGCAGGCGCTGGATAGAACTTTTGCTGGAAACTGCCGATGAACTGAAACTACCTGATGACCCGGAATTCCGTTCGGCATTTTTAGCTTACCTTGAATGGGGCACACGAATAGCAGTAATCAATTCAGACCTGGACGAAGTGACAGAGAACCCCGATGTACCTATGCCCAAATGGGGCTGGGGCGTGCCGGGCGGCCCTTATCAGGGATAATTAATAATAATTATCGTCCTTTACCGAAAAGCCTGTTATAATGTTATTCATCATGATCCAAACGGGTTGTTTGTAATCCTGCGGTGCTACTTCAAACAATAAGGCCGTCCGGTTTATTTGCGGGTAATTGCGCAGGTGTATGCGGATATTAAAAGTAATGGGCTTGCCATTCAAAAAGTCCAGTGTAGTGACCTGGCCTTCATAGGTTTCGGCATCGTTTAATAAACGGTGGATGCTTTTAACGTTTGCCTTAGTAAAATTTGACGGCGCCTTGGTTTTATTTTTCAGGTTTGAAAGGTACAGCCCGTTATAATATTGTGTAAGGTAGTTATTCAGCGTATCCTCATGCAGCCACGGTTTACCATGTATAAACCACAAAAAAACGTACGCCCAATACTCCCCGCCTTTACTATTGTTCCAACCGGGTGCAAAGCGCAATTCTTCATTACCTTTTAGGGGAATACCCGGCGCGAAATCAATAGGGATCGGCAACTTTTCAGTGCCCCATTTCAGCGGCCGCGGCAAATTGTAGGCAACTTGCTGAGCATCGGTTTTTTCAATGCAAAATGCTAACAGTAAAAGGAATAAGGTTTTTTTCATGTTGGCTTATTTTAGTCCGGAAGTCAGGAAAGACCGAAAGCCCGGAAGTTTTTAAATTGGTATTTTATCTTGCGGACTTCCGGTCTTCAGTACTTTCCGACAATAACTGCACAAGTGAAAATACAATTAAAAAATGAGTGCTCCTACACCCCTTACTGTTAATGTTTGTTAAACAGCTTACGGTAAAATAAATAATGACAATGGTTTCAGGTATTAGTGTAAAGCAGAAAGTATTACCTTAGTAAAATGGATTCCTTGTTTAATTTTAGCTCGCTGCATTTTAATTTTTGGGATGTGCTGGATGTAGTGCTGGTAGCATTTATAATGTACCAGTTATTTAACCTTATACGGGGTACCATAGCAGCTAATATTTCCATAGGGCTCGGCATTGTATTCGGTTTGTTTTTTGTGGTCAGGGCTTTGCACATGCAATTACTTACCGCCATACTTGGTAAGTTTGTTGATGTAGGCATTATAGCCATTATTATTGTTTTTCAGCAGGAGATACGGCGCTTTTTATTGCTGGTAGGTAAAAATGCATCGTTGCAACGTAATAAGGCCTGGTGGCAGTATTTTTTTGGCAAAGCTGAAGCCGACAAGAACAACTACGCACGTATTAAGCCCATAATTGATGCCTGCAAAAGCCTTAAACAAACCCGCACCGGCGCGCTCATAGTTTTTGCAAAGTTTTACGACGAGCAGTTTTACCAAAACAGCTGCGAAGTAATAGATTCAAAAATATCAAAACGCTTGCTGGAAAGTATTTTCCAAAAGACAAGCCCGCTGCACGACGGGGCTGTGGTTATATCAGAAAATAAGATAAAATCGGCCAGCTGTATTTTGCCGCTTACCGATAAAACCGACTTGCCCCCGCAGTTTGGCCTAAGGCATCGCGCGGGTATTGGTGTAACCGAATCAAACGAGGCTACGGCCATCATTGTATCGGAAGAAACCGGCGAGATATCCTATGCCAAACAGGGACGCGTAAAAATGAACATCAGCTTTGCTGAACTGGAGAAATTATTGAATAAGGATTTTTATTAAGTTAGTATATAACCGGGGCATTTGCTAATTGCCAATATCGAAAGCTTAAAAGAATTATCCAATTAGCTGAAAATATGACCGGCTAATTTATCAGTAACTTGTAGCCCCTGCCGTGTACATTGATGATCTCTACGTTGGGGTCGTCTTTTAAATACTTTCGTATTTTGCTTAAGAATACATCCATGCTACGGCCATTGAAATAATTGTCGTCGTGCCAAATATTTAACAGGGCCTCTTCGCGGGTAAGCACTTCGTTTTTTCGGAGGCAAAGCAAACGCAGTAATTCGGCTTCTTTGGTTGATAGTTTTTGATGAGTGCCATCTATAGAAATGATTTGCCCGGTATAATCAAATTCGTACTTGCCTACTTTAAAATGCGATTGCTTTTCTTCTTCTTTTTTTTCGGAGTTTTCAGTGCGTTTTAACAAGGCATTTATGCGGAGCAACAGCTCTTCAATGCGGAACGGTTTGGTGATGTAATCATCGCCGCCTAAATTAAAGGCTTGCATTTTGTCTTCTATCATGCCTTTGGCGGTAGCAAAAATGATAGGCACGTAGCTGTTTATTTTTCGTATTTCCTTGCCGAGTGTAAACCCATCTTTTTTGGGCATCATTACATCCAGTATCAACAGGTCGTAGTTTTGCTTGGTGAAAGCGCGCAGGCCCTCATCGCCGTCTTTGCATAAAACAACATCAAACTTGCCCTTTAGCTGCAGATAATCCTGCAGCAATAATCCCAGGTTAGGGTCGTCTTCAACCAATAATATTTTTTTCATGTGTTTTATTTAGTCCGGAAGTCGGAAAAGACCGAAAGTCCGAAAGTTTTCTTTTTTGGTTTTATCTTTCGGACTTTCCGTCTTACGGACTTTCCGACTATGATCTACGCCAGCGGAAATTTCAATTCAAAGTCCGAGCCTTTATCTTTTTCCGACCGTACGCTTATTACACCGTTAAGCCGTTTTACTATGGTGTTTACATAGCTTAGGCCAAGCCCAAAGCCTTTAACATCGTGCAAATTACCGGTTGGTATGCGGTAAAACTGTTCGAATATTTTGGTTTGCTGGTCGCGGCTCATGCCTATGCCTTTATCGGCTACCTTTATAACTATTTCGCCGCCGCGATTCGCGGTGCTTATAGTAATATCGGGGGTGCCGATGCTGTATTTTATAGCATTATCAATCAGGTTATATATCAGGTTGCTAAAGTGCAGTTCATCGGCCAAAACTATGGCGTTTATAGCATCAAGGTTTAAGGTTAATTTTACCTCGTGCTTTTGCAGTTTAAGCGACATGCTGTCAATCACGATATTTATCATATCGTTAACATCAAGCGGTTTCTTTTCCAGCTTAAAATCGTTTTTCTCTATTCGGGCTACGTTAAGTACACGCTCGATATGGCTGCCCAGGCGGGCATTCTCTTCATAAATAACATTTGCCAGGCGTGCCACCCGTGCTTTATCAGCAACAATTTCCTGGTCTTTTAAAGCCTCGCTGGCTATCATTATGGTTGATACCGGGGTTTTAAATTCGTGGGTCATGTTGTTGATGAAATCGGTTTTCATTTCAGATATTTTCTTTTGTCTGATAATAGAAAAAAGTGTATATCCGAAACATAATACCAATACTACCAACAAGCCGCCGGTTGTGGCCATAGTTGCCGTCATACGGTTAAGTATCAGCTTGTTTTTTTCGGGAAAAGTTATCCTGATATTCCCCGGGTCGTTAATAACATCGGTGCCGAAAATATGGGTTTGGTATGTATTACTGGCAGTATATACCGGTGTGGCCCCTCCATTGCTGGATGCATTTGAAAATATCAGCGAATCATTATTTGCATTGGTTACCTCGTAGCTAAACGGCAGGTCGATGCCTTTATCGCGCAGCTCAAAACGCAGCAGCGAATCTATCCAAAGGGGGTCGATACGTTTTTTTAGAGGCTCGCCAAATTTCTGGTATTCAACCGCCAAACTTTGTATAGCCATGGAGTGGCCCATTTGCACATTTTGCAATGAGTCATTTTCCAAAAATTGCTTTATCTTCCTGAATTTTCGTTCATTTTCTTTGATCTCCTGCTCATGCTGCCATAAAGGGTTTATTCGTTTGGCTAAAATTATCTGGCTGCCGAACTGCGGGTCGTCATAAACATATTTCAGGGTATCATACTTGTGCAGTTTTTGATTTTTGGGCAAATGCACGTTTTCTTTTACAATCTCAGGTATAAAACGGCGGTGTTCAATACCCAGATCGTCTGTAAATTCTTCAATACGTATCTGCAGTTTCGCGGCGCCGAATTGCTCATCCATCTGCTTTTGCAATATCATTTTCTTCAGGCTATCGCGCAGCATGGCAATTTTACGCTCGCGGTAATTGTTGCGTTTTTTGCGGTTAATGGTAAGGTTGGTCAACTGGCCACTATCGGTAATAGTAGCTTTTTCAATTATTTTTAGGTGGCCCGATTTATCGGGAACGTAGTTAACGCCTGCCTTGGCACTTAAAAAATGAATAGCATCGTGTTTACTGGCCTTAGTTGCCACGTTGCTCAATGCTTCGTTCACTGAACGGTCGAACAATTTAGACTGCATATCATACGACTGCCATAAAAAATATATCTGCATGGCCACTACTCCCAAAAGTGCAAAACTCATGAGCCCTATAATAATGCGGATACTTCTCTTTTTCATTTACACACAAAAATAATTTTAAATAAACCGACTATAACGGCATTTAACAATATTTAACAATTTATAAAATTCATTTAACAACTTGACATATAACCTATTGCTAACTTTGGTGCACACAAAAAAAACTTATCATGGAAAAGCGCACATTTAAGCCCGGTTTTGAATTTATTTTTACCCTAAGCATACTGGCCGTATTGGGCCTGCCGCCATTAGTTTCGGCACAGGCACCAACAAAGGACCTGCAAATTAATATTAACAACGGCGATACCACTATTAACGGTAAAAACATTAATAAGCTATCGGCTAAAGAACGTAAGGAAGCTTTGAAGGATATTGACCAGATAACTGACATAAACGACCAGCAAGGCGCCCAAAGTATTGTATTAGTTACCGGTAAGCACAAGGGCGGTAAACGTTACAATGCTACAATAACTCCAAGTGTTGTGCAAGCCGAGCCAAATGTTATGATAACCGATGGCGATGTGCAAGGCAACCAGAGATTAAGCCGTATACAGATTGCCGGTACCAAAGGTAATGACTCGACTGTTACGTTTAGTTACAGTGCGACCAACGCACAGCCCGCAACTTTTAATTACAGCATGCCGGATGCGCGCCCCATAGAAATGCACGCTTATCATATGGACCGTAACGACAGGCCGATAGGTTTTGGATGGAAAAACACACAAAACTTTATGTATACCACTACTGATAACGATGGCATAAGCACACATGTTAACTATCGCGTTTCTGACTACCCTGCAACACTTGATTATGATGCCGGCAAGCCTGAAAAGGCCCAAATGGATATGTTAAACCTTACCGACCTTAGTATAGTACCTGAGTTTTCGGCGGGTAAAACAGTACTGATGTTCAACCTGCCTTCAAAAGCAAACGCGCAGGTAGAGTTTAAAGACAGTAAAGGAAATTTATTGTGGAGCGAAAAAGCACTTAACGGTAGCTTTAATAAAAGTTTTGCCCTGGGATTGAACGGCCTTTATTACTTACAGGTAAAGCAGGGTAATAAAATTGTAGTGAAAGAGATAATGAAAGATTAATCCTACATCAAGCATCAAAAAAATAGCGATGGGTTTAAAACCCATCGCTATTTTTTTGAGCGAACGGGGTAACTTAAAACGGCAGATCGTCGTCCTCCGGTGCTGAGCTGATATCAGCCGGTGGCGCATATTCAGGGGAACTGGCCGCGCTGGCACCTGCCAATACATTTATTTTCCATAGTTGCATGGAGTTGAAATAACTTTTTTTGCCTGTTTTATCAGTCCAGGGGCGGCCCCTTAAATTGAAGAAAACTTCAACATCATCGCCAACCTTTACATTATCAAGCAAATTGCAACGATCCTGTATAGCTTCGAACTTTAAATATTCCGGATATTGTGGGTTCTCAATATATTCAACTATAACTTCTCTTTTTTTAAGTGAATCCGTAACCTGTACAGTTGGGGCCACTTCATGTATTTTACCTTTAATTTCCATAGCTTTAAAAAGTATTAAAGTGTAAAGTTAATGGTATCAAATCAATTTGCGGATTAATTAATTCACAAATTGCCAATATTATATGCCAAGTTTTCCACAAAAACAATTGTGAGACATTCTATTATAAAGTTTTATCAGCCGCCAGAAAAATGAATTTAACAGCAACACAAAGTTTATAATAACGGGTTATTATTTTAGCGATCGCTTTGCCTGCAAAACTTATTCAGCCTTACCAATATTCTTTAAATAGAATAAATAATTTCGTAATTATTGCAATATATTATATATTAATTAATTAACTTGCATCGACATGGCAAATAATGCTGGCATTTAACAGACCATTAACCCGCTAACCAAAACTAAAAAGGGATGAAATTAAACTCTACCTTCAGGCACATTCCGGCGTTATTAATTATTGCATCAACTCTTTATAGCTGCTCAAAGTCGAACGAGGGGAGCCCGCTGCCGGTTAAAACAGTTGATGCTACTCCAAAAAGTAAGCATATCTACGGGTTATTACCCACTACTCCTGAAGAATATGCATCAATACCTATATATTCAAAAGACGAGTTCCAGCATAAATATGCGCTTAGCTCGATAACACCGGCACCTGCTGTTATGACACTGGCCACTCCCGCTGTCCGCGATCAGGGCCAGATAGGTGCATGCACCGGTTTTTGCGGCGCCGAGGCTTATGAAATATTATGGAACTATAAGTATGGTTCATTCCCGCCAATATTAAGCCCTGCATTTTTATATTATGAAGAAAGGGTAAAGCTACGTAAAGAGAATATCGTAGCCGATGATGGCGCTAATATGATCAATATTGACCAGGTATTAACAAGATTTGGCATTACCACAGAGGACCTGTATGCGTACCCGGCAAACGACTATTCAAAAGACTATGCAACTCCCCCTTCGGCTGTAGCTATTTCAACCGCTTTGGGTTACAGGATAGGAAGCTACACCTTAATTAAAAGCGGAGATACTGCGGCTGTTAAGAACTGCATAAGGAACCACATCCCGGTAATGATGGGCTTTAACGTTTATGATAATGTGAATACCTACGCTTATTTTGAAAACCTTTCAACCACCAGATATACCTATAACCCAATAAATACCAGCGGTACAATAGCAAAAGGCCTGATGCTTTTAGGCGCGCATGCAACACCAATTGTAGGGTATAATGATAACAGAAAGGCGTTTTTAGTACAAAATTCATGGGGCGCATCCTGGGGACTGAACGGGTTTTATTATATGCCATACAAGGTGTTTGCCAATCCCGAAATTGTCCCCCCTGGCAATGTTTATTTTGCTACACTATAATACCGCATTGACTTACATAAAATGTTATTGTTATTATGATGCTGAAATCGCATTGTCGGTTCACTTAATTCATCACCGCCTCCTCGCGTCCTTAGCCTGCGGGGGAAAGGGGGGAGGAGGAGATGACCGGGTGTGTTAAATATAAGAGTGATATTATGTAAGTAGCGGTAATGGATTGGCGCTCCGTAACTCACCCCGACTACGCTGCGCTGGTCGACCCTCTCTCTTCGCCTGCGGCGGAAAGAGGGGGGCTGCATTTTTTCTTTTTGTTTAGATTTTCTACCTTTCCTTATGCCTTCAATCACTGAACTATGCCGTGAATTACGACAACGGCAAACCCAGGCCGAAAATATCTTGTGGGATAATTTACGCAACAGGAGATTGCATAACCGAAAATTTCTGAGGCAATATCCGATATGTGCCCAATCCCTTATTGGAAGAAATCTTTATTACATACCTGATTTTTATTGTCATGAAGCAAAATTGGTTGTTGAGGCTGATGGACCAATCCATAACTTTAAAAATGAATATGACAGGAACCGGGATGAAGTATTAAAACTATTAGAGTTGAATATTTTGAGGTTTGAGAATGATGAAATATTGAATAATACCCAAAGGGTTTTACAAAAAATAAAGGAACATCTATAAAATAATAAAATTCAAAACCCTCTTTCCGCCGCAGGCGAAGAGAGGGTGGTCGAACGAAGTGATGACCGGGTGAGTTGAATGGGCGAGCGATAAGAACGTTATGCATTGGTTTGAATGCATTGGCGCTCCGTAACTCACCCCGACTACGCTGCGCTGGTCGACCCACTCTCTTCGCCTGCGGCGGAAAGAGGGTAGGGAAGATTTGAATTGGGGGATGCATAACGCTCCGTAATTTACCGACTACGCTGCGCTGGCCGGCCCTCTATCTTAGCCTGTGGGTAAAGATGGCGGGACATTAAAGCGCTCTTTTTTTGTTTTTAGGCTACGTGCCTTACTGTTACATATATATAGTATTTTTGCCGTTCCTTATTTTAGGAATATATATTATGTCTGTTTTCGAAACTGAGAGTAAAGTAATCATTACCTGTAATAAAAGGTTATCGCCATACCTGCAACATGAGGTTGAAGCATTGAGTTTTGTGCCTGACCGTGTTTTCCAAACAGGTATTGAGCTTACCGCCACCGTGAATGATTGTATAGCCTTAAACCTTAACCTTCGCTGCGCCAGCCAGGTGTTGTATTTATTGCAAAGTTTTACCGCTGCCGACCCGAAAGAGTTATATGATAACCTGGTAAAAATAGAATGGGAAAAATACATTGATTTTAGCGGCTACTTTTCTGTTACCTCGAATGTGAATAACGAGCATATCCTTACCCCGCTTTTTGCTAATGTGAAGGTTAAGGATGCTATTGTCGACCGGATAAAAGCGATAAAAGGGATTCGCCCTAACTCTGGTGCCGATGCCAATAAAACAGTAGTGCATTTGTATTGGCAGGATGACAAGGCCGAGATATTTTTGGATACGTCGGGCGAAACACTGGCCAAGCACAGCTACCGCAAAATACCGGGCAAGGCGCCTATGCTGGAAGCCCTGGCGGCATCGACCATTATGGCGACAAATTGGGATAAAGCAAGCACTTTCATTAACCCCATGTGTGGTTCGGGTACCCTGGCTATTGAGGCGGCGTTGCTGGCTACTGATAAATGCCCCGGACTTTTCCGCATGAACTACGGCTTTATGCACATTATGGGCTATGACGAGCAGGTGTTTTTTGTGGAGCGAAGGAAGCTGAAGGATAAATCGAAAAAGGAACTTGGGTTTAAAATAATAGCTACCGATATCTCGGAAGATGCTGTGGACATCGCCCAAAAAAACGCGCGTACCGCGGGAGTAGAACATTTGATAGACTTTGCTGTTTGTGATTTTGAAGATACTGAAGTGCCTGCTGAACCGGGTATTGTAATGTTTAACCCGGAATATGGCGAACGGCTGGGCATACACACCAAACTGGAAATAACTTACAAGCGTATTGGCGATTTTTTGAAAAAGAAATGCCTGGGTTATCGCGGGTATGTTTTTACCGGCAACCCCGACCTGGCCAAAAAGATAGGCCTGCGTGCTTCAAGAAAAATTGAGTTTTACAACGGCAAGCTTGATTGCCGCTTATTTGAATATGAATTATATGAAGGTACTAAAAGAGAACCACGTGATTAAAGCGTTTATAAGAGGTAGTTTAATAGCCATTGTTTTACTATCGGCAGCAGTTAGTTCAAAAGCGCAGGAAAAACTTAATTTCCCTTTCCAGGGCGGGGCTTCTATTATGAACCGGTTTTTTACCGACAGCCTTACCGTTTCGCCCGAAATTATTCAGAAAAGGGCTACCGGAATGGCCATATTTAAATTTACTGCCGATTTGAATGGTAACGTTAGCAAAATAATTATTTATTATGCCGATGATTATATTTTAACCACACCACTGATAGAGGCCTTAAAAAAATCGAGCAAGCAATGGGTGATACCTGATAATGAAAAACAGCATGATTTTATCATCCCGTTCTCTATCAATTTTACCCCGCCTGCAACCGGCAACATGGCCGCGGCCCAGGAAGCCTACAAATTCTATAAACAACGCCACCCCATAATATCAACCAACCAAATACCGCTTGCTGCCGCTACCCTGTTGCCAACAGTTGTAATAAATTACGAACTGAAATAATAATTGGGCATCTTATAATGTTTGAGAATGCCAAATTACTGTCTCATATTGAGACAATTTTGCTGATTTTAGTCGATTTTTAGCCATAAAAAAGCGTTAACAACTAGGCTTTTCAGGATTTTTTGAGTGAAAAAACACTGTTTTTGGCTGTTTTTTGATAAAAAAATGGTGCAAAAAAAGCGTTTTTTAAGGTTTTAGGCGCTAAAAAGGGTTTATTTTGCCGCATTTTGAGCGTTTTTGAATTATTAAAATGGCTGATAATGAGAATCTTGTGTTTTTGTGCTGATCTGTATTTTTAGCGGTGTCTCAATGTGTCTCATTTCACAAATGATACAGCACACAGGTTCGCATGCCATTCTGACGCCTATAATTCCTTTATCCTGATACTCCTGAAACTTACTACGCAACCATGATCCTGTAACAGGATATACCCCTGCGGTAAGATACCGAAGTTTTGGTAATGGTTGTATTTGCTTATAGCTATCAGCGCCGCAAATTTGGGCGACAGGCGGTCATACTCCAATACCTTAACCCCGTTTAAATAATGCACTACATGGTTGTTTGGGTACACTATAATTTCGCCGGTATTCCATTGGCCTATGGGTTTATCAAGGGTTGAATCTTTTTTAGCGGGGATCAGGTCATATAACGAGCCTTCTTTCCTATCGCCATTGCGGCCGAGCTTGGCATCGGGGTGAAGCTTGTCGTCCAATACCTGGTACTCCAGTCCCAACGGGCCGTTTTTCCCGTCTACATAAACAAAATATTTAACCCCGCTATTGGCAACGGGCGTGGTTTTAAACTCAAATTTCAGGTCGAAGGCCTTGTATTGTTTTTCGGTGATAATATCGCCGCCGCTTGGCACATCCTTTTTCTGCGGGTCTACGGTCATAGTTCCGTTCTCAATTTTCCAGCCTTTCTCCGGGAAATTGTCCTTCATTGGGCTGCGCCAGCCTGCTGAAGTTTTGCCATCAAACAACAATACCCAACCATGTTTTTTCTCTGATTTGGTGAGGGTATTGGCTACCGCTGCGGTATCTTTATTTTGCGCTAACGCGATGTTACCGCTTATGGAAACGATAAGTAGTATTATTAATGCTTTATGTTTTTTCATTATATGCTTAAATAAATCCGAAATATACCTTACACTTTTAACACCCAACCCGGTTCATATTCCCTGTGCCATAGCCTGGCTGCATCCGGGTCGTTTAAAATGTGCCCGTTTTTGGGGTCAAGGTTCAACTCACGTCCTACACGGATAGCAATATTACCTAATTGTGGTATCAGGGTAGATTGATGGCCGCTTAATAAAGGTTGGTTCAAATGGCTATTGCCTTTAACGGTACTTATAAAATTCGCAAGGTGAACCCCGTCAAGCGTAGCTGTAGGGCTTACCTTATTGGTGGCATCAACCGCAACCGATTCCTTCACTTCGCTTACCAACTTATTTTTGCCGTCGTAAACTTTATAACCATCGCCGCCACCATAATAAATAGTGCCGTTGTCGCCGTAAAAAGTCACTCCGCGGTCGGTGCCTTCGGTAGCAAAACCGTTGCAGCTACGCCCTTCCCATGATAAGGCCGTGTTATTACCAAAGTTTGCGGTTATCACCTGCGTATCGGGTGTTTCCCAATCATCCTTAAACGCAAACCTGCCACCCGATGAAGTGATTTTTGTAGGATAATCCACCCCCAGCGCCCAGCGCATTACATCAATTTCGTGGGTGCCATTGTTCAGCGCCTCGCCGGTGCCCCAGTTCCAATGCCAGTGCCAGTTATAATGTATCAGGTTATCTTTATAAGCCTTACGCGGGGCATAGCCCTGCCACAGATCATAATTCAGGTTTCCCGGCACAGGTACTACCTTGCCAATACCTATCGATGGCCGGTGATTGGCATACCAGCCCTTTGCATAATACAGCCTGCCAATAATACCGCCATGCAGGTCGGCTACCATTTTGGTACAATTGGGAAATGAGCGACGCTGTGTGCCTAATTGCACTATGCGTTTGTATTTTGCCGTAGCGGCTACGGCCATTTCGCCCTCGTGCGGGTTGTGGCTGCAGGGTTTTTCGCAATACACATGCTTGCCTGCCTGGCAGGCAAGTATAGTTGCAGGGGCGTGCCAATGGTCGGGCGCGGCTATTACCAGCGCGTCAAAATCCTTTTTCTCCAGCAGTTTGCGTATGTCTCCCACAAAGGCTGGTTTTTTACCTGTAATTTTTGCTATTTCGGCGCTAACGCGATCGTACACCTTGGTATCTACATCGCATATATATGCTATATCCACATCAGGAAAAGAGGCCAGGGTCTTCGCTAAGAACTCGCCGCGACTGTTAACCCCCATCATCGCTACCACTACCTTATCATTCGGCGACCCTTTAAAAAAACTTGAATACCCCAGTTTCGGCATCATCAAAAAACTGGTGCCCGCGATAGACGCGTTCTGAATGAATTTTCTTCTTTCCATAGTGTTTATAGGTTAATGCGCAATGCAGATGCATTTAGCAAAGGCTAATTTAGTTTTTCTTAAAAGTAAATGCATATAAAGGTTGTAACATTTTTGATCTATAATTATCTGTATTCGAGTTATAACTTTTTCATGTTAACTTTAACGGCCCCTAAAAAGGCAACCGCATAATATAACTGACCGTATTATACCTATGAGAAAAAATTTCCTTGCTGCCATTTCCGGCAGCTTTGTGCTTGTCGCCGGTATCTTTACCCTTGCAAGTGCTCAAATGCCACGCCAGCGCGATAACAGCAACCCGGCGCTAAAAATATACCGCGAAACCCCTCCAAAAATTAACGACTTAATAAACACTAAACTGGATGTGCGTTTTGATTATAAAAAATGCTACCTGTATGGCAAGGAATGGGTTACACTTAAACCGCATATTTATGCCACCGATACCTTAAGGCTGGATGCTAAGGGAATGGACATTCATAATATTTCCATTGTAAAAAATGGCAAAAATTTTCCACTGAAATATGATTACCAGGATAGCCTGTCGCTATTTATTCATCTCGACAAGGTATATCATAGCAGCGAAAGCTACACTGTTTATATTGATTACACATCGAAGCCCAACGAGTTGAAGGCACATAAAGGCAGCCGCGCTATTACTGATGCCAAAGGCCTGTACTTCATTAACCCCGATGGCAAGGATAAAAACAAGCCTATCCAAATATGGACTCAGGGCGAAACGCAGGCTTCGTCGGCATGGTTCCCTACGATCGACCAGCCTGAACAAAAAACTACCGACGAGATCAGCATGACCGTTCCGGCAAAATATGTTACCCTGTCGAACGGTCGCCTGGCATTACAAAAAAATAATGGCGATGGTACACGTACCGATACCTGGAAGATGGACCTGCCACACTCGCCATACCTGTTTATGATGGCCGTGGGCGATTTTAAAATATACCACGACAGCTGGCATGGTAAACCTGTTGATTATTACCTGGAGCCAAAATATGCGCCGTATGCCAAACAGATATTCGGCAATACGCCCGAGATGATCGATTTCTACTCAAAACTTTTAGGGGTTGATTATCCCTGGAACAAATATGCGCAGATAGTAGTACGCGATTATGTAAGTGGCGCCATGGAAAATACCAGCGCGACCTTGCATGGCGAGCAGGTACAGGAAACCGCCCGCCAGATGATCGACTCATATTACAACACCGATGCCGCCCAGATAGATATAGCGCACGAGTTGTTTCATCAATGGTTTGGCGATTATGTTACCTGTGAAAGCTGGAGCAACATTACCGTGAATGAATCATTTGCCGATTTTAGCGAAATGCTTTGGGCCGAACACAAATACGGCAAGGATATGGCCGACGCGCATAGCTATGATGCTATGGAGAAATACTTGAATTTGCCCGGTGGTAAGAACTCAGACCTGGTACGTTTCCATTATATTGATAAAGAAGATGTTTTTGATGCCGTTACCTATGAAAAGGGTGGCCGCATATTAAACATGTTGCGCAATTACTTAGGAGATGCGGCATTTTTTAAAGGACTGAATATCTACCTAAAAACAAACGCCTTTAAAAACGGCGAGGCGCAGCAATTACGCCTGGCCCTTGAGGAAGCCAGCGGCCTTGATTTGAACTGGTATTTTAACCAATGGTATTACGGCCACGGCAACCCTAATCTTAATATTACCTATAAATGGGACAATGCCTCCAAAACCGAAACTGTTTATCTTGAACAAACCCAGGAAGGCAAACCTTTTATTTTACCGTTTGCGGTTGATGTTTATGCCGGCGGCAAAAAAACACGCTACAAAGAGTGGATGCGCGATAAAGCCGATACGCTTACATTTAATGCAAGCACCAAACCTGATCTGGTAAATGTGGATGGCGATAAAGTATTGCTTACCCAAAAAAATGACGGAAAATCACTGGATGAATATGTATTCCAGTACTTCCATGCGCCGTTGTTCCTCGACCGCTTTGAGGCCATAACCGCGGCTATCGCCAACCAAAGCGATAAGGGCGCGCAAAAGGTAATGATAGCTGCCCTGAAGGATAAATTTTATGAGTTGCAGATAAAAGCTATAAAAGGGCTTGACATGAACACCGACGCTATCCGCAATGCGGCGGTACCGGTATTGGCCTCGCTGGCACAAACCGATGTAAACACACTAGTGCGCGCCGCGGCTATCACCGTTTTGGGCGATCTGAAGGCACCGGGCAATATGAACCTGTTTAAGCAGGCACTCAAAAACCAGTCTTACGCGGTATCGGGCGCGGCACTGATCGCCATTGGCAACCTTGACGCGAACGAAAGTATAAAAAGGGCCAAGGACCTCGAAAAAGATAGCGGCGGCCAGCTTACACAAGCTATTATAACTGTTTACGCCGACAACGGTAATGATGCTGAATGGCCGTTTATGATGCAAACGTTTCAGCAGGCAAACGACAGGGCGAAATTCGGGCTGATGGCAAAATTTGCCGGCTTTACGGGTAGGGTTGACAGCCCGACCGATGCACAACAAGGCATTGCCGAGCTTGAAAAACTGGGGGAATCATCAAAACGCTTTTCACACTATATCATCCAAACGCTAAGCTCCATTAAGGAAGACCGCGAAAAGATGAACGACAATGCATCGGCACAGGCGGCTGACGAGGCGATAAAAAAATTAAAAGGCTAATAATGATGATTTGCCTGAATTCCTTTAATAAAAATCTATTGCAGGCAAACTTTCTTAGTTTTTGATCAAAAGCTTTCCACCGGCATCAAATAGCATGAAAACACTTTTTCTCGTACTATCGCCGGTGGGTTGCAGCAGACCTGGCTTTAAGCCGAATACATTATCATAATAATAGGCAAATAGTAACAATTTACCGTCTGGAAGTACGAGCCATTCATCATCGCGGTCTTTTCCAGGCATACTAATGCTTATACCTAAAAATTTGCTGTCATCATAATGGGTAAGCAGTTTGTTTTTGTCCGTTTGACTTGCGAACCAATGATTTTTGTTTGATATTCCATAACTGTCGACAAAATTAATAACACAGCCATTTGTGTTTTTACAAGCCTCCGCAAGGAAATTACCCGAATTTAAGAAAGCTTTAACCGTATCTTCCGAAAACCTGATCAATTGATCAAGTTGTTCTAACTCATTTATTTTTACAATCCCACTTACTATTACTTTTCCGGAAAATTTTCTGGGTGCTAATACAAGTACATGGTCATTGTTATTTGGTTTAACTTCCCTGATCTCAAAATGCCTTTTCAATAGTTCCAGGTTGGTTGCCGACGATTTTTCAATACGGTTACGGGCGAAAATTTCGTCGGTATAAGTCCTGCGTATATACTCATATATCTTATGATAAATGTTACTACCGTTTAAACGCCATTTCGCCGAATACGGGTAGTCGCCTATTGATTCTATAAAAAAACTGCCTATTGCGGTATCATAGCTGGGCACACCATTTATCAGCCATGGCAGCATATAATCAACCTGCTGGCGGGTTTCAATTTTAAGGGTATCGTTATTTTTATTGATGATATTGATCCCGCAATATGGAGAATCATCAGTCCAATAATCGTTTTGCAAAAAAAGCAATGCACTATCAATTAACTGCCCGCTATTTAATAATTTAAAAAATTTATCACGTTGCTTGGCACTGAATGCCGTATGTATATTTTTGAGCGCCGTGTAATCAATATTATTGGTCACACTATCTTTAGAAACATAAATGTATTGAGGCTTAAAAACCGGTTTTATTTTCTTAATAGTGGTAAGTAAGGCAGTTATTGTACCATCGCTTATGTTTTTTACGAAAATGCGCTTATCCGAATTGAGTGAAGTTAGATTAGCAGCGCCCTTTCTCCCGGTGAAATAAAACCCATCATATTGTTGTTTGGTTTGGTAACATTTCCAGCCGCCGTTTTCCTGTACTATTTCAAAAGTGGTTAAACGGCTTGCCCCCAGGCCCCAGCTTTTATCAACCAGGTTTATTTTTTTTATGTTTTTAAAATTAACAACTGTTTGGGCTATAACATAGCGGCAGGTAATGTTGAAAAAAATAACCGCGGTGAGAAATACAGACTGTTTAAGTGAAGGCATATGGAAACCGGTTTTAGGTTTATTATGACGCCATAAATTTATATTTATTATGCGTTATTGATGATTTGTTTTTGTTGCTTTTGCTGCCGCGGGTTTAATCCCGCATATACAAGATTAAATTATAGTATGGCATAATGTAAGCCGAAAGCTTACACCACTGTCTAACAATTAACTGTATTTAACACTTTTTTTTTACAATATTGTTTATTTTAGTGTTACCAAACCTAAGGTTATGAAAAAGATATTATTAGGATTATTGTTAATGGCGGCCTCAACCCAATTAAAGGCACAGCAATTGGCTCCGCTAAAACCCGATCTTAAGCTAAACGACGGCTTACAAAATCTCTTTAAGCCAAAGGCCTTTTCTTCGCCCAAAGATTTATTGTTGCATCCAAAAAGTGATGGCAAGGCAATAATTGGCACTGCAAACACAATTGTAATATACAGCAATATGCCTGTGGTAAAAATAGCCAGTACAGACCGTATGCCGATACTTACATTTAATGAGCCTGGTGTTAAATATACTATGCTGATTAAAAAAGTAGAGATAAACCCAGCACCGGCAAACCCGGCGCAACAACCTTAAAATTTAATTATGATACCTGCTATTACCACGCTATAATAGCCACCCCGAAAACCTGGATATCCTATACTAACGGCTCTATAAGCGGCGAAATAATTTAATTAATGCCGGTACCGACCGTGTGGTAAACTAAGCGAACCCGATCTGAAACAAGCCGCAACTGTTATTTCCTGGTTTGTGTATAATACCTCGCAGCGTAAAAAAAAATATCCCCCCCTAAAGGATTGTCAAAACCAGTGGTTAATTGCAATCATGGTATTGAAGGGTGAATGATAACTTTATCCTTCAATACGACTTATTCTAATTCGATCTTTTGATGCTGGTATGGTATTTCAACATTCATAAAACCTTTTTCATTTAGTGTTTTGCTAAAATGCTGCTGCACCTCATACTCACCATGCACCAAAAATAATTTTTTCACCTTTGCAGGGTCCTGGCACGAAAGGAAATGTAATAGATCTTCATAATCACCGTGTGCGCTCATGGATTTGATGGACTGGACACCTGCTTTCACTTCAAACATTTCTCCAAAAATACGTACTTCTTTGTCGCCTCTTATCAACCGGCCACCTAACGAATTTGGCTCACAATAACCTACCATTAAAATGGTATTTTTCGGGTTGCCGATATTGTTTTTTATATGATGTTTCACCCTGCCTGCCTCAGCCATACCCGATGAGGAAATAATGACACATGGCCTTGGGTCGGTATTTAAAGCGATTGACTCCTCAGTTGATTCAATAAATCGCAGCCCTTTAAATGCAAAAGGATTAGCATCAACTTTTAAAACATTGTTTACTTCGGTGTTATAAACTTCGGGGTGGTTCATTAATACCTGTGTTGCTTTTTCCGACAGAGGGCTATCTACATAATATGGGAGGTCGGGCAACGTGCCCTTTAACTCAAGCGAGTTGAGCGCATAAAGTAATTCCTGGGTGCGCCCTACACTAAATGCTGGAATGATAACCTTGCCATTTTGTATCAGGCAGGTCTGTTTAATTATTTCGAGTAACTCATCGGCAATAGGGGCAAGTTCTTTGTGCAGTGAGTCACCATAGGTCGATTCCAGTAAAATATAATCCGCTTGTGGAAATGTTTGCGGGTTTTTAAGCAACATATCGCCATAACGGCCAACGTCGCCGCTAAAGGTTATGTTGGTATATTTACCATCCTCCAAAATTGATACATGTACAGCGGCAGCCCCCAATATATGCCCGGCATCGGTAAAATGAAATTTTATTCGTGGGCTGATGGCATAGTCTTCGTTAAACTCAACTATTTTAAATAAGTGCATGGCCGCGGTTACATCGTCTTCAGTATATAGGGCTTTTAATAAGGGTTGCCCGCTGGTGGCACGGTGCTTATTGCTGTACGCAATATCCTGCTCCTGTATTTTGGCTGAATCAAGCAATAAAATGCGAACCAGATCCATTGTAGCCGATGTGCAATAGATCTGCCCGCCAAAGCCTTCGGCCACAAGGCGCGGTATCAAACCGCAATGGTCAATATGGGCGTGCGATAATATCATATGGTCAACCTTTTTAGGGTTAAAACCAAAGTGTTCATTCAGGTCTTCGGTTTGTTCGCCCATGCCCTGGAACATGCCGCAATCAAGCAAAAGGGTGGTGCCATCATTTAATTGTATTAAGTGTTTGCTGCCGGTAACTGTACGCGCAGCGCCGTGAAAGGTTATATGCATAATTGGTTTATAAGTCATGATAACCGGCTTATAAAGCAAATGTTCAAATAAATTTAAAATTTAGTTGCATAACTAATTATTTAGTTATAACTTTAATTTTATATACCACCAATACCTTTTATAGGAACGTAAACTAACCAGCTATGGAAATTAAAGAACTAACACGCGCAGAAGAGCAACTAATGCAGGTGTTATGGCAATTGGAAAAAGGATTTGTTAAAGATGTAATAGAACAATTGCCCGAGCCGAAGCCTGCTTACAATACTGTATCAACCATTATAAGGATATTGGAAACCAAAGGTTTTGTTGGGCATACGGCTTATGGCAAAAGCCATGAGTATTTTCCCATCATTAGAAAAGATGAGTACCAGAATTTTGCCACCGATAAACTGATGAGCGGTTATTTCGATAATTCGGTGAAGCACATGTTCAGCTATTTTGTGAAGAAGGAAAAAATAGACCTGAAGGAAGCGGACGAGATAATGAAACTGATAGAAAAACTTAAAGATAAATAATATGAGCTGGTGGCAATATTTATTACTGGTAAACCTGTACCTGGTACTGTTTTACGCGTTTTATACCCTGCTGCTACGCAAGGAGACATTCTTTCAGTTGAATAGGGTTTACCTGGTGAGCGCAGCTTTACTGTCATTTTTTATACCGCTTATCCAGGCCGGTTGGGTACAGGGCCTTTTCATTACCCAAAAGGTTGAATACACTATATATCGTAATCCGGTAATTATTCACGGCTTAAGACCTGTTGAAGATGCCCCTGTTAATTGGGGACAATTATTTGCCGGATTGTATTTGGCAGGGGTAGCTTTCTGGGCGTTGAAACTGGCATGGCAGCTTATTGCCCTAAATAAAATTATCAAAAAGCCGGCGCAAGGTGCCCCTTATTCTTTTTTCAAAAAAATAGAGGTGAATGAACAAATGGGCGGCAGCCACATTATTAACGCGCATGAAGAGGTACATGCCAGGCAATGGCACTCGGCTGATGTGCTGATCATTGAGGCGGTAATGATCATTAACTGGTTTAACCCGGTGGTGTATTTTTACCGCAGGGCCATTAAACATATACACGAATTTATTGCCGATAACCATGCTATTAAAATTGCGGCCAGTAAGTCCGAATACGCGTTACTATTACTAACCCAGAATTTTAACGCACCTAAACATGAACTTTTGAACCACTTTTTTAATAACAGTTTATTAAAACAGCGCATAATTATGCTCCAAAAAAACAGATCACAACGGATAGCACTGGTAAAATACGGCCTGTCAGCCCCTTTGTTTATGTTGATGCTGATACTATCTTCGGCTACCGTAAATAACAGTAAGGCGGTAAAAATTATCAACAAAAAGGCGGCGCAGGTTTTCTCAACACCTGCAATAACAAATATTATAATTGAACCGCCTGTAGTTACCGGTAATACCTCCGCAAAAAATAGAGTTGCAATGGCACAGGTTACAATAAATGAACGTGTGCCCGTAATTACCGATACAACACAGGCAAATCATGAACCAGTATTTTCCGTTGTTGAGCAGGAGCCTGAATTTATAGGCGGGCAGGAAAAATTCATCCAGTTTTTGGCCGATAACCTAAAATATCCCCCTTCAATGATGGCTAATAATTTACAAGGTAAGGCGGTAGTAACCTTTGTTATAGAAAAAGATGGCTCGTTAAGTAATGTCAAGGCATTGGCTGGCCCAAATGAAGATGCTGAAAATGAAGCAGTAAGGGTAGTGACGCTAACATCGGGAAAATGGATGCCCGGTTTGCAAAACCACCAGTATGTAAGGGTGCAATACACGGTACCTATAGTATTTGAGATGCCAGAGAAAGTTGAGGTAGGCTCAGTACATACTACTGCACAAGATACAGCTTCAAGGGTAAAAATAGTGAACATAGGCACAAACGGATCTAACGAACCATTATATATAATTGATGGAACAGTAATAAAGGCAAATGACTTTAAATTAGTGAAGCCGGAGAATATTGAAAGTATATCGGTGTTAAAAGACCAAAGCGCCAAGTCAATTTATGGTGCCAAGGGCGCGAATGGCGTAATTGTTATCACCACTAAAAATAAAGCTGCCGCAGATAAAAAAACAACCCCGCCACAGAAGTAAGTATTACAAGCTTATTTCATGCGATAATATTGCACCATAAACTTTATCATTCACAATTAAAGGCAAGGTTAATCTTTGCCTTTAATATTTTATAGTCGTTTTCAAATAGTGTATTTAATTGCAAATCATTTGGTTATGTAAATATTTATTTACATTTATAAAAAAACCTAATGATCATGAACTGGAAACTTATCTTACAATTATCCTTTTTTGGGTTGATAATGGCTTTTGCTACCCTATCATTAATACCCGAAAAGATTGAACCTGCTTTTTGGCTGGTGATCTTCATTTTTTGTGCCTGGGTTATTGCTAAAAGGGCGGGTGGTAAATATTTTTTACATGGGTTTGTATTAAGCCTTGCCAACAGCGTTTGGATAACCATAGTGCACTGCATTTTTTGCTTAACATACATGACCAATCACCCGGATATGGGGCCCGATAAAATGCACATGCCCCTATCAATGCAAAACCATCCGCGCGAGCTAATGATAATAATGGCACCCATATTCGGGGCTATATTTGGTTTATTCCAGGGTTTGTTCGCTCTTATTGCTTCAAAAATTGTTAAGCCTGATACTACGGTGAATGCCGGTGTGTAGTGTTGTAATTGGCAGCACAGCCTCAGTCCTCTGTCGACGCTTAATTCTTGCACTATTCAAACTTAAGAAACCAATAGGCTTCAGAACATTGGGTATTGTGTGATCTTTATAACTTGTAGCAGCCTAACCATAGGCGCCATAATGAAATGGCGTTGGGCGCATAATGTCATTTTCACAATAATTTTCAACTTTAAAAACAAACACATGCTATAAATTATTAATTTAGCGGCGTAATTATTAAGTACAAAATTTATAAGAAAGATGAAACCTTTCATTTCACTAAAATTTTATGGCGTTATCAACTGGGTAATGGCTGTTTTGTTATTAACCGCTCCCTGGGATTTCGGCGCATGGCACCCAGGCTTTTATACCATAGGCGGCGCAGCCTTATTGCTTCCGTTGTTTTTTGGCTGGCTGCAATTTATTATGGCTGTATTTAGCAATGCCCCGCATGGCTTTATAAAACAGTTCCCTATAAAAATGCATTTGTTTTTAGATATTGTACAAGGCTCGTTCCTTATTGCGTCACCATTTATTTATCATTTTCAGAATGAAGTAATGTGGCCGCAAATAATCCTTGGCGCAATATTGTGCGTGGCAGGTATATTCACTCAAAAATCACCTATGATCACGGATTATGAACCTTCACACCCGCTGGGCCAGTTACATTCAACTGATTCGCTTGAAGGCAGGCTTGACCATTAATGTTTTTTGATTCCACCGATTATCGTGGATTTCACCCATACTAAAAAGGCAGCAGGAGATAGTTCTGTTGCCTTTTTTCGTTAGTCATTCTGAGCATAGAATGGCAAGAAAAATTATCATGATGCCTTGAGCATTCTTATCAAATGCCCCGCCCAGGCAAATAAAAGAGTTAATACCAGCCAAAGCATAGGATAATATATAAATACAAAATACATATCAGCATCAGCAAACCCTACCTGGAACGGTATAGTGTGAAACAGGAAACAAAACCTGCCTGCAGGACTGAGGCTATATTCGCTTTGCGATACAATAGCGGTTAATACTATAAAGCATAAAGCAAGTAATGCCGGGGCGACCAGTTTTCTTAGTCGCGAATACATTTAGCAGGCCATTTTATTAACCCGTGTTGCGTGCCGGCCCCCCTCAAAACCGGTGCTTAAAAATGTTTTTACAATGCTTTTGGCTTCGTCTAACGATATAAAACGCGCGGGGATACAAACTATATTGGCATTGTTATGGCTGCGCGCCAGGGTCGCTAATTCTGTATTCCAGCAAATGGCTGCACGTATGCCCTGGTGTTTGTTGGCGGTGATGGCCACGCCGTTGGCGCTGCCGCAAATCAAAATGCCAAAGTCAAATTCACCACTCTCTACAGCAGTGGCAACAGGATGGGCAAAATCAGGATAGTCAACGGAGTCGGATGAATAAGTTCCGAAATCTTTTACTTCGGCATCAGTAGCAACTTTGGTCAAAGCTTCTTTATAATCAAACCCGGCATGATCTGCCCCTATCGCAATTTTTAATCCCTGTTTCATGGGACTAAGATATAAATTTTGGAATAAATGCTGTTATTACGAAGTCATCAGCTCTTCGTGCTTTTTAGCGCGGCGCTTTTCAACTCTACTGGCTACTACAATACCTACTTCGTATAACACAAACAGTGGCACGGTTGAAATGAGCGTGGTAAAAAAGTCCGGCGATGGAGATATGATCGCCCCAACTATTAATAATATGATGGTAGCATACCTGCGGGTGCGGCGCATAAAAGTACCTGACAAAATGCCTATGCTTGCCAGTATATAGATAAGTATAGGCAACTCAAATACCAGGCCTATGATCAGTGTAATGGTAGCAACCATTGAAAGATATGAACTTACGGTAAACTGGTTATGTATACTATCACTAACTGTATAACCCGCAAGAAACGAGATAGACTCAGGCGCTATAATGTAATAACCAAATAAAATACCGATAATGAACAGCATCGAAGCGTAAAAAACAAAACCGTTGGCGGCTTTTTTTTCCTTATCGAGCAAAGCCGGTTTAACAAAACGCCATATCTCCCACAAAATGTAAGGCACCGATATAATTATCCCTATCAGTATAGATGAGTTTAGCTGCAGCATAAACTGCCCGGCAACTTCGGTATTGATAATCTCGCCATTAATATGAGTAATACAGCCCAGGTTAAAATGGCAAAGCATACGGTAGGTCCAAAAGCTTGGCTTAAACGGACCCATAATGATCTCATTATAAATAAAATCGTAATACCAAAAAGCTACCCCGGTAAAAATAAGTATGGCAATAGCCGAACGGATCAGGTGCCAGCGTAAAGTTTCGAGATGGTCAAAGAACGACATCTCGGCTTCCAGGTTTTTGCCTTTTTCGGTTATTGCTTTTACTAACTTATTCTCGCTCATCGGGATGTTTACCATTCTTTAATAATGGTACGCTAATTACGTTTAAAGTATAGGTGCAGATTTAATTTATTCCGAATATTCAAACGTTTCCATAAACTTAGTGGTAAAATTACCGGCACGGAAGTTAGGGTCCTGTAACAACTTTAAATGGAAAGGGATAGTTGTCTTTATACCTTCTATCATAAACTCGCTTAGGGCACGTTCCATGGTGCTCAGGGCCTCTTCACGGGTTTGGGCAACGCATATCACCTTCGCTATCATCGAGTCGTAATTAGGCGGGATAACGTATCCTGCATACACATGGGTATCGATACGTACCCCGTGCCCGCCCGGCGAATGAAAATTGGTGATCTTACCTGGTGAAGGGCGAAAATTATTGAAAGGGTCTTCAGCATTTATACGGCACTCAATAGCATGCATGGTTGGCTCGTAGTTTTTACCCGAGATAGGTATACCTGCGGCAACTTTTATCTGCTCTTTTATCAGGTCGAAGTTGATCACTTCTTCAGTTACGGGATGCTCCACTTGTATACGGGTGTTCATCTCCATAAAATAAAAATTGCGGTCCTTATCTACTAAAAATTCAACAGTACCAGCTCCTTCGTATTTTACAGCTTTAGCGCCTTTAATAGCTGCCTCACCCATTTTTTTGCGGAGTTTCTCCGTCATAAATGGTGATGGGGATTCCTCAACCAATTTTTGGTGGCGGCGCTGGATAGAGCAGTCACGTTCCGATAAATGGCAAACTTTACCATACTGGTCGCCAACTACCTGTATCTCAATATGGCGCGGGTCTTGCACATACTTTTCCATGTACATGCCATCGTTGCCAAAAGCAGCGCCTGATTCTGCACGTGCCGAATCCCAGGCAGGTTCAAATTCTTCGTCTTTCCAAACAATGCGCATACCGCGGCCACCGCCACCGGCAGTTGCCTTAAGTATTACAGGGTAGCCAATTTTTTTTGCTATCGCGATGCCTTCTTTAACCCCGGGTAACAAACCGTCGGATCCTGGAACGATAGGCACACCAGCTTTTTTCATGGTTTCTTTAGCCGAAGCTTTATCACCCATGGAATTGATTTGTGCGGCGGTAGCACCTATGAACTTAATGCCATACTCAGCGCATATAGCCGAAAATTTAGCATTCTCCGACAAAAAACCATAACCAGGATGTATCGCATCCGCATTAGTAAGCTCGGCTGCAGATATGATATTGGGGATATTAAGATATGAATCGCGGCTTGGCGGCGGTCCTATACAAACAGCCTCATCAGCAAAACGTACATGCAGGCTGTCGCGGTCGGCGGTTGAATATACAGCTACGGTTTTTATGCCCATTTCCTTGCAGGTGCGAATAATTCGCAAGGCAATTTCACCACGGTTAGCTATTAATATTTTTTTAAACATCGTTTCAATTTGAAGATTTGAAAATGTGCCAATTTGAAAATTAATCCAAAGCGGCTAAATATTCAATGTATTTATTTGAAGATTTGAAAATATGCCGATCTGAAAAGCCTTATAATTTCAAATCTTCAAATCAACAAATTTTCAAATTATAATTTATTTAGGTTCAACCAAAAACAATGGCTGGTCGTATTCAACAGGTGATGCATTATCAACCAAAACCTTTACTATACGGCCCGAAACTTCTGATTCTATTTCATTGAAAAGCTTCATGGCTTCAATAATGCAAAGCACGCTGCCGGCGCTTATTTCATCGCCTACATTTACAAACAATGGTTTATCGGGGCTTGATGAACGATAGAAGGTACCGATCATTGGCGATTTTATAGTTATGTATTTTGAGGTATCATCGGCGGCAGGGGCTGCAGCCACAGGTCCGGCAGGCGCCGCGGCCACTTGTGCCACAGGTTGTGATGCCGGAACAGCTACCGTTTCAACAGGCACATTGGCGTGAACAATGGTAGCGGCCTGGTTAGTTTTTATAGTTATTTTAAACTCGTTTTGTTCAATCGAAACTTCATTTACGCCCGATTTGGCAACAAAGCGAATCAGGTCCTGAATTTGTTTAATGTCCATGCTATGGGATTGAATTGGTTGGGGGATAAAGTTACTATTTTAATGTGCAGATGTGCAAATATGCAGATGTGCAAATGTTTTTAATTAATTAGGTTGATTAATACTATACAACTCTTTGTTGATAATGTTTATTTAATAAGATGCTATAATTTGCGCATACGCACATCTGCGTATCAAATCAATATGCCCATTTTAAATAAACAGAACCCCAGGTAAAGCCCCCGCCAAATGCGGCTAAAATAAGGTTATCGCCTTTTTTAAGTTTGTCTTCCCACTCCCATAAACAAAGGGGGATGGTACCGTTGGTGGTGTTACCATAGCGTTCAATGTTTATCATCACCTTTTCCGAGGTAACACCGGTGCGGTTAGCTGTAGCATCAATTATGCGTTTATTGGCCTGGTGTGGCACCAGCCATGCTATATCTTCAGATTTCAGGTCGTTACGCTCCATTACTTCGGCGGCTACATCAGCCATATTGGTAACGGCAAATTTAAATACCGCCTGGCCTTCCTGATAGGCATAATGCTCGCGCGCATCAACCGTTTCGTGGCTTGCGGGTTTAACCGAGCCGCCGGCTTTCTGGTGCAGGTATTGTACGCCGGAACCATCGCTTTTTAATATAGAATCAATTACGCCATAGCCTTCGGTATTTGGTTCAAGCAGAACGCAGCCGCAGCCGTCGCCAAAAATAATACACGTGGCGCGGTCGGTATAATCCACCATCGACGACATTTTATCGGCACCTATAACCAGTACTTTTTTGTGTTTGCCTGTTTCAATAAACTGGGCGCCGGTAGCAAGGCCGAATAAAAAGCCTGAACAAGCTGCCTGCAGGTCGTAACCCCAGGCATTAATAGCGCCAACTTTATTTGCCAGGATATTCGCGGTAGCGGGAAAAGGCATATCGGGCGAAGTGGTGCAGAAGATAATAAGATCGATCTCATCTGCGCCTATGCCGCGTTTTTTCAGTAGCCCCTCAACAGCGGGTACTGCCAGGTCGGATGTGCCTAAGCCTTCTCCTTTTTGTATGCGCCTTTCTTTTATGCCTGTACGGCTGGTTATCCATTCATCGTTGGTATCAACCATGGTTTCCAGTTCCTTGTTGGTAAGGATATAATCTGGTGCATAACCATGTACGGCGGTAATAGCGGCATGAATTTTATTCATTTTTATATATTTTATTGAAAAGCCTGCGTTATTTTTTCAATAACGCCGCTTTCATAAACTGTTTTTGATAAAAGCACCATGTTTTTAATAGCCTCGGGATTGGAGATACCGTGCCCTACAACAACCGGCGCATTAACACCTAAAATAGGGCTGCCGCCATATTGTTCGTAATTGAACCTATCAAAAAATTCGTCTTTTATTGCTTTGTTGTGCGCAATTTCATAGAACGACTCGGAAAGTTTGATAACGATATTCCCTGTAAAACCATCGGATACCATTACATCGGCCACATCGTCAAATAGGTGGCGGCTTTCAACATTTCCAACAAAATTTATGCTTTCGCTGCTTTTTAACAGCGGGAAGGTAGCCTGGGTAAGTATGTTGCCTTTTTCCTCTTCTTCGCCTATGTTCACTAAGGCTACACGCGGGTTTTCAATGTTGTAAACATACTTGGCCAGTAAGGAGCCCAGCGTAGCAAACTGCACCAGCATATCTGGCTTACAATCGGCATTGGCGCCAACATCAAGCAAAAGGCTTAATCCGCCTTTAACCTGTGGTACAATAGAAGTAACCGCAGGCCTTAAAACCCCCGGTATTGCTTTAACGCTAAACATTGCACCCACCAGCATGGCGCCGGTATTGCCTGCTGAAGAGAACGCCTGTATAGCGCCCGCTTTAAGCAAACCAAAACCTACACTTATACTTGAATTGGGTTTTTGGACGATTGCTTTTGTAGGATGCTCGCCCATGCCAATAACTTCGGTTGTATGCACAAACTCGAAGTCGTTGGGGTTGGAGTTATTTTCCTGAAGAATTTTTACAGCTATATCTTTATCACCTATAAGCACAAGCTTTGAGCCCGATAAGGATTTGTGGGCCAAAATCGCGCCTAAAACGGCTGCTTCGGGAGCAAAATCACCCCCCATAATATCTAAGCCGATCTTCATCTGGTGAAAATTACTTAGGCTACAGCTGCTTTCTCTATCAGTAATTTACCGTTGTAGTAAACGTTACCATCAACAGTGTAAGCCCTGTGCGGTAAGTGTACCGCGCCGGTAGCCTGGCAAGTTGTTAATGTTGGCGCTTCAGCCTTGTAATGTGTTCTGCGTTTATCTCTCCTTGATTTGGATAATTTCCGTTTTGGATGTGGCATAACTTATTTTATTATAATCATTTAATTTTTTTGAGGGCCTCCCACCGTGGGTCGGTTTTCTCATCCTGTTCATTATTTACTGCAAGCTTGTTTAAGCTATCCAGCATTTCTTTATCACAATAAGGGGTTTTACCCTCATCGCTGCAAACCGATACAAATGGTACTGCAACGTTTATATATTCATACATCAGCCCCGCTATGTTGATCTCATGATCATTTTTTCCCAGGGCGATGATCTCGTCATCTTCGTCTATCTCCTCGTCGCTAAACTTGGCTATCTGCTGCTCGCGTATATCCACGGGTTGCGGAAATGGCGCCAGGCAGCGGTCACAGGTTAAATCAAGATGCCCGGTGATATGAAAATTCAGGATGAGCATAGTTTCCTGTTTTTCCATTTCTACGGTGCATTTAAGCCGTGCTTTCTTTACCAGCGAATACTCAAACTCGTCGAAAAAGCTGTCATTGATCTCGAATTCAAACAGGTGCTTACCTAGTTTTAATCCTGAGTAAGGAATAGAATATGTCCTGAGCGATTTCAACTACCAACAAATTAGCCCGCAAATGTAAGGGAAAAATTAGATATGTGAAAGCGGTTTTTTTAAATAGCTTATGGTGTGCAAATGTGCAGATATGCAAATGACAGTTACCCTTATTGGCGTAAGTCTTGTGTGCTGGCCTACGGAGGGGTGACTTGTGCCTGAATCAAAAGCACAAGTCAACGCACCCACAATCCAATACCACAAGACTTGCGCTATTAATGTGTAGAGACGCAATACTTTGCGTCTCTACAAAAATTATTATTTCATACTGTCGTGAATCTTGTTTATAGCATCCAAATGTTTTTGAACAGTTGGCGCTACCTTAGCAGCAAAAGCCTTAAGAGTACTATCAGTACCGTTCTTGGCTTCATTGTTCATAAGGTCGAGTGTTTTTTTGTGGCCATCGATCATTGCATCTACATAGGCCTTGTCGAAATCTTTGCCCGATAGTTTACCTAATTCATCGGCCTTCTTCAGGTGTGCGCTGTCGGGTTCAGTGGGAAGCGTAATGTTCTTTGCACTTGCAATACTCATCAATTCAGTATTGGCCTGCCCATGGTCGGTTACCATCATGTTGGCAAAATCCTTAATAGCCGAATTGCTTGTTTTAGTAAGCGCCAGTTTGCCCAATGCCACTTCGGCCAGCCCGCCGTTTGCTGCATCGGTAGCAAATTTAGCATCGTCGCTGTTTACAGCTATGCCTCCTGTTGCGGCAGCATTAGTGGTAGTGTCTTTGGTTTTGTTCAGGCTGTCGGCGGCGTCCTTGGCATCCTTAGCCCCATGGTTGCAGGCCTGGAATGTAAACGCAGCCGCTGCAACCATAAATAAATAGGTTAATTTTTTCATGATAGTTTATTATTTGATGTTATAATTAAACAGGCGTGCAGGTAATAAGTTTTAAATGTGTAGCGTTTTGTTTTCAGGTAATTACTGGTATCATAATTGTTCACCATTGACAAATCCTATGAAATATGCGTGTTAAGTTTGCTGGTGTTTGCTTTTTACTAACTTTCTTTACTATTTTTTATACACACGGGCAAACTACCGGCGGGCGAGACAGGATATGCGGCAAGTGGGAATCGATTGAAAAAAGCCTTATTATACAGGTTTATATGGTTGGTGGCGACTTTAGGGCGAAAATAATCTGGTTTAGCGATACCGAGGGGAAGCCGATGGATTACTGGACAGACCGCCGCAACCCCAACCCGGCACTGCGCAGCCGCAAAATTTTAGGCATGGAAATTTTAAGGGGCCTTCAATATAATCCGCATAACCATAGCTGGGAAAACGGCATGGTGTATGACTCGAAACATGGACGCGAGTGGAACGCATCGGCCTATATTGATAAGAACGGACAATTGCGGGTGCGCGGTTACTGGCACTTTAAATTTATTGGGCGCACCATGACGTTTCACCGAATATAAGTATTAAGAAACATTTCATCTATGTTACATTACATAGCCGTTATATCATTATTAACAGCCGGTATTTGCGCGGTTATTATAGCGGGCGATATATTAGCCGGCAACCGGCAACAAATGATGATAATGAATTTTGTATATCCATTAACGGCTTTGTATGCCGGCCCTTTAGCATTGATATTTTATTATAGAACGGGAAGAAAAGGCGCGGAACAAGGTTCGATGATGATAAAAAAGCCTTTTTGGCAAAGCGTTGTAATAGGTACCCTCCATTGCGGCAGCGGGTGCACCCTGGGCGATCTGCTTGCCGAATTATTGTTGTTTTTTTTACCGGTAACCATTTTTGGAAGCGAACTGGCCGGCAGCTGGACCATAGACTATATTTTTGCTTTTATTATTGGTATTATTTTTCAGTATTATTCTATAAAACCAATGAAAAACCTTTCGCCAGGCGTTGCTTTAAAGGCCGCGCTTAAGGCCGACGCGCTTTCGCTTACCTCGTGGCAACTGGGTATGTATGGCTGGATGGCTATTAGCCTTTTTCTTATTTTTGATCGCCTGATACCCACTACCGATCCTGTATTTTGGCTGATGATGCAGGCAGCTATGTTACTAGGCTTTATAACCGCTTTGCCGGTAAACTGGTGGCTGCTAAAAAAGGGGATTAAAGAAGCCATGTAAGTTATACTTATTAAATGTTTATTCTTTGCGCACTATCTGGCTGTTCACCTCAATTTCCTGCATCAGCCCTGGCGAACTTACCGTACTACTGAAACTTTTATTGGGATTGGTTTGCGATATCCTGGTAAGATCGGCATCTGTTTGGTCAAGTGCTTTTATCAAATAATTTATCTGTTTTAAATGCGAATTAAAGAATTTTACCTTGTTGTTATAAGCGTCTATCTTATCATTATTTGCCGCTGCAGTAGTTTGTTTTGAAGTATCGGCGGGCATATAAGTGTAGGGTGATAAATTATTCACCGTAGTTTCAATAGGGCTAAGCGAAGGTGTAGGATCTTTAGGGTCTATGCTTTGCAGCATAAGTTTCTCCGGGTTGGGGTTGTAGGCAACCAGGCTTTTATATTCATCAACAATGTCGTTAATTATATGGTGCTGATTGGCGTAGGCATCGGCTATAATCTTGTTTTTCACATTATTTTTAAACCCGTTGAACAACAGCGACGTAAAATCATAAGCTTTTGTACGTAAAATAGCCCCCTGTATGGAATAATAATTACTTAAGGTTTTTGAATTGGTATACATCACCCCTAAATTGGTGCTGAACACCTGAGCGGGCGTACTTAACGACAGGTCGGCTTCATTGCCAAAATTGTAAAATTGCCGGCCGTATATCTCCAGGTCATCTATTCGCTCATACGATGATAAAAAGTAAAGGCGGTAGCGCTGGTATTCCTTATCGGGGTTATCAATCTGCGCATAGCAATTTTGCAAAAAATCCTGCACACTTTTATCATTAAACACCTGGTATATGTTTGCGGTGGGTGTGGGTTTCCAGCGTATTAATGATAGCCTTGCTTTAAATTCAAGCTCGGCGGTATTGTTAACCCTTAGCGAATCGAACATTTTGGCTACAAAGTAGGCTACCTGCGCGTTGGCCATACCGCTTTTGCCCTTATCAACCATGGCATACAGGCTGTCCTGTATCGTCAGGTAATTTTCATTACTGTTCCAAAATGAGGGTTCCAGCGGTGGCAGCAACACCCTGTTGGTTTTAATATCCACAAAAATAAAAGTACCCAGCGGGTAGGTGTTTTGAAAATTCTTCTCCAGCATTGACAGGCTGCTCATGGACGAGGAATCCATCTTTAATAAAAAATTAAGCACCTTGTTATGTTCCAGCTTAACGCTCAGGCCTTCTAATGATTCAAAATTGCTTGCTTGCTTTTGGGGGATGATGATAGGTATATAATATACTGTATTACGGTTTTTATTGAGTACATCATAAGGGCGTTTCAAGGTCACTGATGTTTCATCTTCTGTGTCTTGCCCATAAAAAGATATAGTATCGTCTTTTTTAACAGTCAGCTCTTTTTCACGCATTTCGCCCGGCTTTAAATTGAACAAAGCCTTTAGCTTAAAGCCGCCCGACTTTTCGTTTATCTTATAAAATACGGCCACATTGGTTTTGGAGGTATTTTTTATTTTGAATTTGAAACCATTCGCGTTTGCTATAAATGGCAGGCCGGTAAGCATCAGGAGAAAAAACAGCGGTTTTTTAAAACGGTTTACTTCCGGAATAAGAGACGATAAGTACATTATGATAGCATTAATAAGCAGATAGTGTTTATAACGCCTTTTTATATAGTTTAGTTTTTTAGGCTGTATGGTTAATGGGTTGAAGGGGATGAAAAGACACACGTAAGAGAATACAAGACAAGAAGCACAGGTGTTGCATCCCTACGTAAAAATTTTGTTACCGCTTTGTTGAAGGGCACAGATAGCGGCGTAAAGTATTACGCCTCTACATAAATATCTAATCCCTGTCTCGGCTCAATTTGCTAAATGCCAGCGGGTTTTCGTTTAGCACAGCAGTTTCGCGGCGGTGTTTTACAATGTGAATAGCGCTGAATAAAGCTTCGCGGAATGATACTTCAGAAGCTTCGTTCTTGCCTGCAATATCAAAGGCAGTACCATGATCGGGCGAGGTACGAACGAAGTTTAGCCCGGCAGTAAAGTTAACACCCGATTCAAATGCTATTTGTTTAAAAGGGATAAGCCCTTGATCGTGGTACATAGCCAGCACGCCATCAAACTGTAAATAAGTGCCATTGGCAAAAAAGCCATCGGCGGCATAAGGGCCCATGGCCAGTATATCTGCGGCGCGGGCTTCTTCAATGGCAGGAATGATGGTGGTAGTTTCTTCGCTGCCGATGAGGCCGTTATCGCCTGCATGTGGGTTAAGCCCCAGTACGGCAATTTTTGGTTTGCGCAACCAGAAATCATTGCGCAGGCTGGCATCCATCAACTTTAATTTTGATAATATTTTTTCAGTAGTGATGCTTTCCGCCACTTTTGATACAGGGATATGCCCGGTAACCACGCCAACACGCAAGGTATCGCTCACTAAAAACATCAGTACATCAGCAGCGCCGCCGCGCTCCTGTAAATATTCGGTATGGCCGGGGAAGTTAAATTCCTCGCTTTGGATGGTGTCTTTATTTATCGGCGCGGTAACCAGCGCGTCAATATCACCTGCTAAAAGATCGTTGGTGGCATGTTGCAACGACATAAATGCATATTTGCCAGTTTCTTTATTGGTAACTCCGGGTTCTATCTTTACATCTTCGGCCCAGCAATTTATCATATTGGCGCGTTTAGGCATTGCCTTTGACGGATGATCGATCACATTAAAATTCAATTCATCAACTCCTGTGGCACGGCGGTAGAACGATGCCACCTTCGTATGGCCGTAAACAATGGGGGTGCAATAATCCAATACTTTGCTATCGGCCAGGGTTTTTATAATGATCTCCAGCCCGATGCCGTTAACGTCGCCAATACTGATCCCTATTTTAAGTTTTTCCATTATTTATATATGAATGCACCGATTATTTTATGAATGCACCGATTGATTTTGGTGATTTCACAGATTTTGACGGTGTGATTTATAATTGTTTTGCCTTAAGCTTTCGGCTTTTCGCTTTCAGCTTATTATGCAAATATTAAGATTTGTTAATTAATAAAGCGCAAATATGACTTAATTTGCTCAAATAATTGAGTAATAATGACATTGGTAAGGGCAAAAAAACATCTTGGTCAGCATTTTCTTACTGATAAAAATATCGCGGCTAAAATTGTGGAGAGCCTGCGCCCAACAGGCAAATACACACAGGTACTGGAAGTTGGCCCGGGAATGGGCATCCTGTCGGACTTTTTATTGCAGAAAACAGAGTACGAAGTTTATTTGGTTGATATCGATACGGAGTCGTATCAGTTCCTGCAAAAAAAATATCCCCAACTGGGCAGCCGGTTACTGAATACAGATTTTTTAGAGATGGATTTCGCATCGATATTTAACGGGCCAATGGGTATCATCGGGAACTTTCCTTATAACATATCATCGCAAATATTATTTAAAGTACTCGATAACAGGGCGCAGGTGGTTGAGGTGGTAGGCATGTTCCAAAAGGAAGTGGCGGAGCGGTGCACCGCCAAAGCCGGGAGCAAGGAATATGGTATACTGAGCGTGTTTTTGCAGGCCTATTATAAAGTGGAATATTTATTCACCGTAAAAGCAGGGGTATTCAACCCGCCGCCAAAGGTGCTATCGGCAGTCATCAGGCTAACGCGAAACGAAACCGCGCAATTGGGCTGTGATGAAAAATTATTCTGGCAGGTAGTGAAGGCCGGGTTTAATCAGCGCCGGAAAACTTTGCGCAACGCAGTATCATCATTAATAAACAAAGAAAAAATGACTGATGAACCCATGCTCGACCTGCGCGCTGAGCGATTGACCGTTGAAGATTTTGTGGCGCTGACGAACAAGATAATGGCGAACCGATAGGTTGAATTAACCACAAAAAAACCCGCGGTATCCTTAAATTCCGCAGGTTTCATTGGGTTAGGTTGAAAAAGCCTTTGTTTATACCCTGATGTATATCCCCCGTTTTTCCAGTATCTTACCCACACACCAGCATATCATCATATAAAATATAGCGAATAGCAGCGATCCTATTGCCCCCGGCGCTATTACCTGGAAAACGGAACTATTCGTCCAGCCAAAAAAGTTAAAATTTTTGGTGGAAAGCATATCATTTATGATGTATAATATTTCTGAAAGTATATATATCGGCAGCGGGTTTTTACCAACTGTGGTAAAAAAGCTGGTCCAGTTGGCCTGCCGCCAGCTTTGTATATCTATCACATAAATAAGCCCGGATAACAATATCATGTCAATACCGGTAGTCAGCATCACAAACGGGCTTGTCCATAATTTTTTTCCTATCGGGAAGCTCGTATTCCAGCACACGGCAATAAAAATAAACAGCGCGCCCCAAAGTAGCAGTTTGGCTATCGACTCATAATTCTTACCCTTCTGCTGTATAAATACGCCCGCGTAATACCCCACTATCACATTTACAATTGCCGGCAGAGTGCTCAATACACCTTCGGGATCAAAGGCTACGCCTTCGCCGTGATAAAGGTGGGCATCGCCAAATAAAAATTTATCAAGATAAGTGCCCGCGTTGGTAAGCATCCCGTAAGGGTTATTATGATCGCCGAAAATAAGCAGCAGTGCCCAATAGCCGAACAGCAGTAGCAAGCTGGTAATAATTACAGCCCGTTTTGATAAAAAATGTATCATTAAACAAGCGAAGAAATAACAAAGGCCTATGCGTTGCAGCACGCCCATAATGCGGGTATCTTTTATTGGTGATAAAGACCAGCCTCCCGCTGTATGATGAAAGAACGGGAACCAGTACATGAGGTAGCCCAGTAAAAATATAATGGCCCCGCGTTTAAATACCTTCCATATAAACCCACCGCTGCCCAAGGTATCGAACTTTTTCAGCGAAAAGCTCATGGCATTACCAACCGCGAAAAGGAACGATGGAAAAACCAGGTCGGTAGGGGTAAAGCCAAACCATGCGGCGTGGTCAAGCGGTGAAAAAGCCGGCGCCGAACCTGGGTTATTTACAATGATCATAAAAACAATAGTCATGCCCCGGAATACGTCCAGCGCAAGAAATCGTTCAGGTTTTTGGGTCATATTAATAATTAAGTTTAAAAAGGCAAAAGGGTTGTTACCGTAGGAGATATAAATAAAGTAATAAAAACTGTAATATGCAACAGTGCAACATAACCTTAATAAATTTGTTGCCTGCATTGTAGCGTTTATTAAAGTTTTTACGTTATAACTAAAACCATAAATAAAACCGGTAATAATATGTTGCTTTACAGCACTATGCCTTACCAGGTTTTATAAATAATATATTTTTTATTTTAAATATCTTTCTATGAAAAACGTTCGACAAAACTTCAGGAGATGGGCAATACTGCCTGGTACGGTGTGTTTAATAGCTTTTGCGCTATCATCATGTGCAAAAAAAGACATTAATAACGTACCCCCGAAAGCATTAGCAGGTTTCTCGGTAATTGATGCCTGCCCTGACGCACCCACTCTCGACCTTTATATCGGAGGCCAGCAGGTAAACTTAAGCCCGATAGCATTAGGCAATTATTTTAACTACTTTAATGTATATGCCGGAAAATCGGCAGTAGTTTTTTACCAGTCGGGCACTACAACATTAGTTGCCAAGGATACCGTTTCATTGCCTGCTAATCATGTTTACACCTTATTTTTAGCAAATTTAAAGGCAAATCCTGATTTTATTTTAACAACCGATTCATTAGCTAAACCAGCCAGTGGCACAATTTCTGTACGCTTGGTTAATGCCAGTCCCGATGCCGGCGCGGTTGACCTGGTGGTAAAAGGTGCTTCAAACAAGATCATTCAGAACGCAACTTACAAAACAGTTTCGCCTTTCACGGCAGCAACGGTAACCGCTACCGATTCGTTACAGGTTAGGCAGGCAGGCACTACTACTGTGCTGGCCACAGTACCGGCATCAAATTTAGCAGGCAGTGCGGTTTATACAGTTTGGCTTTACGGCTTGGCAAATACCGCCGTTGCTGCTCAAAAACTTAAAGCGGGTATTATGCTGAACGCCATGTATTATTAATAGGTAAAAGACAATCAATTCAAAAGGCCCCCAACAATGCAATTCGTTGAGGGCCTTTTCTATTTAAAGGGTGCTTAAGGTTTATTTTTATCCAGTATCTCAAATTTAGTTTGAAGCGTGTTGCCGTCGCCGTCCACCAGTGTTAGGGTGTGCGGACCGGGCGGCGGGTTCAACGCCATCTGGTGATAATCTTTGGTAACGCCGATATATTCATCATCCAAATGCCAGAATATTTTCATGCCGGCCTGGCGATGCGCCGCATTGCAAATCATGCGCCCGCGTTTTCCGTTGGCTTCTAAGGGGATGTATATTTTAGCGCCGTCTTTGGGGTAAATAAGCTCCATCGGCTCAATTTTGTCTGCGGGAATACAGCCGGGTTTAAAGGGCGGTAAACTATGGTACTGGTAGTTTTTACTTTTATAATAATATTCCATAGCGGGCGGCAGCACGAACCAGCTTTTATTCACGATGTGGTCAGGCGGTACGCAATCGCTGTTTACCTGCCATTGGCCTGTTTTATCCAGGTGTACCAATTGATGATAAGGACAAACCGGCGACCGCAAACCGCTTTTAGGCACATACATATCATCGGTATCGGCGCAATAAGGCCCGGCGCGGTAGCCACTTTGGCGGCATACGCTGATCTTCGCCATTTCGCCCGTTGGCATATCAAACCAATCGCGGGCAACCGGCAATAGCCTGAATATCTCAAAAAGCGCAGGCGCAGCAGTGTTAATGCCGGTTAACCCTGTACGTCCCTCGCCCGTAGCATTACCTACCCAAACGCCCACCACATATTTGGGCGTAATACCAATTGCCCAACCATCGCGAAAGCCAAAACTCGTACCAGTTTTCCATGCGATGCGTTGTGTCGATCCAAACTGTTGCCACAGCATTTCCTCGCCAGGGCGCATGACTTCTTCCATGGCCTGCATGGTGTAGAATAATGAACCTGCATCCAATAAGCCCGAAGTTTCCAATTGTGGTTTTATCATAGGTTGCCGTGCATATACCGGGGAATGGTAGTCGGCAGAATTATATTTACCGTTATAGGTGTTGTAATGGTTAAGCACGCGCGCCATATCGGCATAAGCGCCGGAGAGTTCCCACAGCGTATTCTCGCCGCCGCCTAATATGAGCGATAAGCCGTAATAATCGGCAGGTTGTTTAAGCGTAGTGATGCCTGCTTTTTTCAACAGATCATAAAAGCGCTCATACTTATATTTTTGCAGCATTTTAACGGCAGGAACATTCAACGAACGCGATAAAGCCCGTGATGCAGGCACCGCCCCATCATATCCCAAATCGAAATTTTCAGGATGATAACCTGCTATTTGCGTGGGAATATCGGGCATTAGGCTGTTGGGCAGAATATAGCCATCATGCAGCATGGCGGCGTACAGCAAAGGCTTCAACGTACTACCGGGACTGCGCGGCGCGTTCACTACATCCACATCGCTTTGCATAGTGGTGTCTTCGTGGTGGTTGATGTTGCCCGCGTAGGCTAAAGTCGCGCCGGTTTCCACGTCAAGCACTACGGCGGCTATGTTGTTGATATGGTTTGCCGCCAAAACCGTATGATGTCGTTCAAGGATGTTGTTTACCTGTTGCTGCAACTCGGCTTTTATGGTGGTGGTGATACGTGTCGGGCCCTCATGGTTGCCTGCCTGGTAATCTTCTTTAAAACGCTCCAGTAAATGCGGAGCGAGGGATGGCAGTGGCACAGGTCTGTCGGGCACAGGTTCTAATTTAGCTAACTGCGCGGTGTTTTTATCGATAACGCCAAGCCTGTTCAGTTTATCCAATAACAGGGTCCTTTTTCTTAATAATACATGACTGTTTTTACCGGGATGTACCAATGAGGGGGCATTAGGTAGCACTGCCAGCGCCGCCATCTCACCCCAGGACAATTGCTGCGGACTTCGCCCAAAATAACGCCATGAGGCTGCATCCAATCCCACTACGTTACTGCCAAAAGGGGCATTACTGCTGTATAAGGCTAAGATCTCGGCTTTGCTGTAGGTAAGTTCCATGCGCATGGCCATGAACATCTCCAGCAACTTGTTGACGAACGTGCGTTTATGCCGTGTAGCGATACGCACCACCTGCATGGTAATGGTACTGCCGCCGCTATTGATATGCCCCGCTTTTATGTTTTGGCGGATGGCCCGCGCGAATGCCAAAAAATCCACACCGGGATGATGCTCAAAACGTTTGTCCTCGAAAGCGATGATACATTGTTTGAATTTTTCGGGAACTGCCATGTCATACGGGAAGCGCCATTGGCCGTCGGATGCGATGGCGGCGCCCAATAGCTGGCCCTGGTCGTCATCAATAATAAATGACGTAGGGCTATTGAACAGATGCCTCGGCAGGCAAAACCAGAACAGCAAAAACAAGATCAGCGCTACCGACAGCAGTACCGACCTTGTTTTGGTAAGCCATTTTGGCCTCTTAATTGAAAAACGCATACTCACTTATTTCACAACCTCTACCCATTTGCCTTTTTGTATAGCGTTTATTGATGAATTATACATGGCCTCGCAATAGGTTGCGGGCAAATAATACTTGCCCGTGTAGGCGGCGTTCAGCATTACATAATAGGTGGCATCCTGCCGTTCGCCCAAACCGAAATAGGTGTACACGCGGTCGTCGCGGATATCCTGGTAATCAGATGAGGACGATTTGAATACCTCATCATTATTCAGCATGCGTGTGTTCAATATCTCCCAGCCTGAAGGGAAAACCTGTGTTAGCGCCATGTTATCATACCTTCCTTTATGACCCGGATTGGTAACGGTTACCTGCGCCACGAAGTCGGTGCCCTGTTTAATACTGTTGATATTCAGCGGCTGGCCTTTCATGGTGATGTAATTTACCTTCATCCGCAAAACATCATCGTTATTGGTTGCCACAGGTTCCTTTCCCGGTGCCGGTTGCCCTTTTTGTATCAATCTTAGGTATAAAACGTTATTGCCTTTGTTTTGGATAGATACATTGCCGCCATTGGCCCCAAGCGGCGTTTGCCAGATATACGATGACGAACTAACCGACGAACCGCCATAATTAAACACCAGTTTATTGCCATTCGCGTTTTGACCGCAGTAACCGGCAACCGCCAGCAAAGCGTAAGCGGTAGTTTGCGTGCTGTACCAATCATCCTGCGATAAATGCGCGCTCACCGTTTGCAATTGTGCCGCTGCCTTCTGTCGCTGGCCTAATAAAGTAAGCGATTCCAGTATCATAGCCTCATCGCGTAAGTCGGAACCATAAGTGCCGTACAATTGGTCGTAAGGCTTAACGGTTGTTGGCAGGCCGCTGATCATTTGTAAACCTACTTCAGGCTGGCCGGCCAGTTTGTAAGCTGCTGCTAACCGCCATTTTGCTTGGGGACTTAGGTATTTAAACTCCTTCAGACGGTTCATCGCGCCAAGCTCTGGTGTGCGGGCCAGCGCCAACAGGTATAGGCGGTAGGCCTGCACCAGGTCTGCGCCATAAAAGCTGCGGGTGTCAGGCGCCCAGTTAACGGCTTTTTGTTTTTGGTATATCTTCCAGTTCTCAATAAAACCAACTGGAAGCGTATAGCCTTTTGCCTGCGCGGCGAGCATAAAGTGACCGGCATAGTTGGTACACCATTCATCCACACTGGTTTCCCCCGGCCAGTAGCTTAGACCACCGCCCGGAACCTGGAAGTTGCTTAGCCTGCTGATGGTAGCTTTAATGTTCCGCTGCGTTTCGGCTTTTTGGCGCGGTGTAAGGTCGACCAACTGATCGAGATACAATTGCGGGAAAGCTGAGGAGGTAGTTTGCTCGACGCAACCGTAAGGATATTCTATCAGGTATTCCAACCGTTTCGCCAGATTAAGCGATGGTATGGACGAAACCTCGAGCGTGGCTTTATTGGTCCCCGCCATACCAACAGGTGCATAGGCGGTGTTCCAAACCTCGCCCGGCCTTAGCTGTTTTTCAAGCGTTTTGGTGATGGGAGGGTTAGGATTGCGCACGTTTAGTTCTACATCATAGGCGGCGGTTTCAGAGCCGCTGCGGGCGATGATCTTCACTTTGCCTACTCCTACAAAATCTTTCACATTCAGGTCGAAGGTTACCATCTGATCGCCCGGAGTTGTGAAATTGACGGTTTGTTTATCGGCGCCTTGTAAATTACTGAACGCGTTTGACTGCACCTGCACCGTAACCGATTTGATGTTTTTCTCCATCGCAAAAACAGTTACCGGCAGTTTGATATGCTCCGATGGGCCCAATACACGCGGCAGAGTAGCTAATATCATCAACGGTTTTTTAACAGCCACGGCTTTTTCGGCAAAGCCATAAGCGCCGTCGTGCCCGGCTATGATCATGGTACGCACCGAGCCGATGTATTGCGGCAGGGTGAATTTGCGTGTTTGCTTCTCGCCTGCTGCCAGGTGGAACGGCCCAAGGAATTTTACCACCGGCTTGAACCGGTTTACCGACACATTTTGATTCCTGTTGAGCGCCTCATCACCACCAATACTTAATATCCTTTCCAAACCGCTGCCATAAGCGCCTAATACCAAATCGAACAGATCCCATGTCTTAACGCCCAATGCCTCACGGGCATAAAAGGTTTCATGTGGGTCGGGGGTTTTGAAGTTGGTAAGGTCAAGCAGACCTTCATCTACAATAGCTATGGTGTAGGTCATTTCTTTTCCACTAGCTTCCGATACCGTTATAGAGGAAGGTGTTTCCGGCCTTATTTTATCAGGCATGCCGATAACAGGTTTAAGCACCGTGGCCGGGTCATCCACTGTTAATGGGATAACGCCGTACATGCGAATGGGCAGGTCGTTGCCGGTTTGTGAGTGATGCTGCAGCATGGTAACATTCACAAACACATTTGGCGACATATTGCCTTCAACTTTAAAATTGTAAGTGGTTTGGCCCTGGTGGGTATCTATCCAAACTGTCTTTATCACTTTGCTGCCGTTCTCAAAGCTAATGAGCGCGCGGCCGTCGTTCCCGGTTGGGATGGTCAATGTAGCGGTTTCACCAACTTTGTAACTCTTTTTATCTGATGTAAATGATAGCATGGTGGCATCTGTTGGGTTGCTTTGCTGCATACGTTCAGCGTAATCAACATACACAATTTTGCCTGTGGAGTGCCCGGTTTGTTCATCCTTTATTCTAATTAGATACCGGCCCCAATTATCCTGCTTTACATGTAGGTTCCATTTGCCGCGGCCATTAACCAGTTTAACCGTTTCGGTACTCACCAGCTTATTCATTTGGTTTTGGGTGAAGTTGCTCAGCTCGTTGCCTGTCTGGTCCCACCACCAGCGCCATTGTATTTTGTAGAGTTCAACCGTTACGTCACGACTGCCGCCAAACGGATTGCCGTTCACATCCACATCGGCAATATCAATCGGGTTGTCGCGGTCGGTGCCCAGCATGTCGCCGTAATAGGTACTGCCTTCAGGGGTTTTTATGCCGACATAACCAGTGTAAGCATTGTACGGTAACTGCACCTGCTGAATGCTGAAATTGCCGCCCGGTTCAAATACTTTTACCAGGAAATTAGCACGTAGTTGTCCCGGCGCTTGTTTGTCTACATGGATGTTCGCGTCCACCGTTGCTGTTCCGTTTGCATCCAGTTTGCCGTCGAATACGGTTTGCGTTTGGGTGTTGAAAGCGAGCGTAGGATCGTCAAAAACATAGCCGTCAAAATGTTTAAAATGCGTAACCTGCGGACTCACAAAGGCATCGACCTTGGCCTTTAAATTTTGTGCTATGCCGCCAAATAGCCAGGTGGCTTTTAACGTGCCTGTGGTATTGCCGCCTTTGGTCAATGCTGTTTTACCGCCGAATGAAAGTTCGAGCTTCATGCGGTTTGGCATAATAGTTTCCACTTTTATGTTTTTCTCGAAAGTTGCGCCACCGACTTTCACTTTGGCCGTCCACGTACCGGTAGGCGAGCCGGTAGTTGTAGCCGTATGGAAGCTGTAAAAACCATCAACCGAACTTGTGCGGGTTATCCTGCGGTACAACTGGCCCGATGGATTGTAAAACTCAAATTGCACCGGGTGATCGGGTGGTAATTTGTTCAGCTTATCTTCCAAAATAAACGACACGAATATCGAATCGCCGGGCCGCCATACGCCGCGCTCGCCGTAGATAAAGCCTTTTAATCCGTTTTGTATTTGCTCGCCGCCAACATCAAATTTCGAAAGCAATAGTGCGCTACCGTCATCGAGCTTTAAATAACCGCGCTCATTGCCTTTTTTAGCCAGCAGCATATAAGGCTTGCGGGTAAGGTTGAAGGTGGCAAAGCCGTTTCCATTAGATGTAGCTCTCATAATTACCTGTTTCTGGTAATCCATCATGGTTAGTTCAACGCCGCCCATAGGTTTGGCATCCAATATATTGGTTACGGCAATCAGCATTTTATTGTCTACGCCATTTTTGGCAATGAGGCCGATATTGGAAACCATGATATTGCGGGTTGCCCACTTGTCCTTGGTGTAGTACGATATACTGCATGGGTCGTCCTTATCTTTCCACACGTAGCCTTCGGGGTAATAACTGTCGTAGCGCGACCAGAACGTGTCATCATCATCTAAGCCTGTGCCCGATGAATTGTCACTTTCGCCGCCTTCGTATTCATCATCGTACCCACCGTCATTATGCTTACCTAAAACGGTGCCGCCCGCTTTGCAATTAAACAGCGAATATTCCTTCCTGAAGCCGATAATTACACGGTAAATGGCACCCGGTTCGGCACGCATCAGCGAATCCAAATCCAGCATAAAGCGGTTTTTGGTAGTTAGTTTAAGGTTCTTGTCTTTATCGAGCCTGATGGTAGTTTGCACTACGGGCTTGCCCACCTGTCGCAATTGTTGCTCGCCGGTAAGGTTATTGTTTTGCAGAAACTGCGGCACATTGTTTTCGTAAACTTTGATGATACTTACATCAACTGCCTTTAGGTTAACCGCGTCAAACGGCAGCATCAAACGGCCCGAATCGGGCAGGATCACACCCTTACCGGGGATGGTTACTTCGGGCAAACGGTTTTCGAAAAACACGTTGGCTACAAAAGGTTCGGTTATTTTATTATGGTAGATGTCTTCCACGCCCTCGTTCACAAAAGCAGTATAATCGCCCTGCAATCGGTCGGGGGCGTAAATTTTTACCAGGCTGCCTTCGATGGTGTAGGCGGCATCGGCTATATTTTTAATCCCGGTTAGGCCGTTTAGTTCCTGGCCTATCATAATTGGATTGGAGAACTGCACTTCCACGTATTCATCCTGTTCCTGCACAGCTCGAATGGCCAACACCTTGAATATACCTATGGCTGGTACATCAAATTGCTGGTTATCTTTTTTATCGATATTCAAAGGCGAACCATCCCAGCGCACCACCAAAGGCGAAGTTTTTCCCGCGGCGCGGTTTACATTATCGATGGTAAAGTTGTGCGTATTGTTCACGTTATCGTGCTGCCAGCTAATGGTAACCGGCGTTGGGTATTCAGCCGACAACATTTTCTCGATCTTTAAAGGGTCTTCCTTATCGGCAGTCTGGATGGTGCCGGTCAGTTTCATTTTATCCTGCGAGGTACTGGTAGCCGTTTGCAGGCCATTAAAACTAATAGTAAAATCAGGCTTGATGGTATGGAACCAAAAGGCGAAATGCTTCATGTCAGACGCTACCGACGTGACCTTACCCAAATTAAAATCAGCCTCGTAAAACTTATCCGCATCCATTGGCGTTTCGGGTTTGAACTCGATGGTTTGTGCATCAACCCAATAAGCCTTCCCTTTTATGGCGGGCGAAAAACTGAACATACCATCATCCAACTGCTGGTTTTGCGCGTGACTGGTTTGCACCTGTCCCGATAGCTTAATGCGAATAGTCCCCGCGCGCGAAATAACCCCCGAGGTGTACGACTCGATATACTTGCTGAACGCGGGATTAACTTTGGTTTTATGCTGATGATTTACCAGCAAAATAACCGCCGCAACAAAAACAATAAGGATAACCGACAGCGCCAGTAATGGTCTGCGATTGGTGGTAAGGGAAGGTTGAAGGTTCATTTTTTTACGGACTTGCCACTCAAATATAATTAGGAAAAATGAGGTTTTGGCGTTTTATACAGTTTATTGAAAAATAAATATTTGCGCATTTAAAAACAGGTTTTACAAAAAGTTAACAACCCATATTTCAGCTCAAAATACCGATCCGTAACTATATAATATTTTCGGATAGCGGCCTTTATTAAACTTTTTAATTATTACTTTGTATAAGCTATTTGTACCCGTAACGCCCGGCAGAAAATCAATTTATTAAAGCTTATGGATCGCAGAAAATTTATAAAAGTAGGTGGTATAACTATTCCCATGGCAGGCATGTTACCGGTAACTTCCCTTGTCCTGGCTGACGAAAAAAGGCATCCCCATAAAAACGAGACCCATACTGCCTTTTCTGAAAAAGCAGACTATACCATTCATATCAATACAGGATTGATTGAAGTAGGCCCGCAGCACATTATTTCAACCACAACCTATAACGGACAATTCCCTGGCCCATTGCTGCGCTTTAAAGAGGGAAGGCGCGCGATAGTAGATATTTATAATGATACTGATAAACCTGAGCAGTTCCATTGGCACGGGCAGTTTTTACCAACTTTAACTGATGGGGCAACAGAGGAGCATACCCCCTTTATTCCGCCGCACAGTATGCGCAGGGAGGTTCTGGTTCCGGGGCCATCAGGATTTAGGTTTTACCACACCCATGTAAACGCCGGTGCCGACCTTAATGCCGGGCAATATAATGGCGAAGTAGGGGCGGTATATATTGAACCAAAAATAAAACCTGCGGGTTACGACCGCGAAGAATTTTTAGTACTGAAAGAGTTTGAACCTTATTTTATGCGCGGAGGCGATATGCCTTCTGATTTTTTGGCAGGCGAAGCCATACCCGAGCTAAGCGCTATACAGGAAAAAGCTGAAAAGTCGCATCCCGGCAGGCCAAAAGGTTATGAAGTGGGCTATAAAATATTTACCGTTAACGGCAAACAACTTGGCCACGGTAAGCCCATTACTGTTAAATATGGTGAAAAGATACTTTTCCATATTTTGAACGGAAGCGGATCGGAAATACGCAGTTTGGCCCTTCCCGGTCATACATTTAAGGTGATAGCAATGGATGGCAATCCTGTGCCTCACCCGGCAGAAGTGCCTGTCTTGTGGTTAGGTACTGCCGAACGCATATGCGCCATAGTTGAAATGAAACATCCCGGCGTATGGATAATGGGCGACCTGGCCGATGATGACCGCGGTAACGGTATGGGTACCATCATAGCTTATGATAATCAGAAAGGAAAGCCGCAATGGGTAACTCCCAAACCATTTAAATGGGATTACCATTTGTTTGGGAAGAAAACACTCGCGCCTAAGCCTGACGAAGTTATTCATATGCTGTTTGAGAAACAGCAGGCAGCTGATAAAGGCTTTAACCGCTGGACAATTAACGGGGTAGCATTTAATATGGCCAACATGCGACCTATGTTCCACATTAAAAAAGGTAAACGCTATCGCCTTATTATGCGTAATGCTTCTGACGATATCCACCCAATGCATCTTCACCGCCATAGCTTTGAGATAACCAGCATTGCCGGCAAACCAACATCAGGTATTATAAAGGATGTTGCAATGCTTGGCGGTTTCCAGGAAATGGAAATAGATTTCACTGCAGATAATCCGGGTTTAACTTTATTTCACTGCCACATGCAATTGCATATGGATTTTGGTTTCATGGCTTTGTTCGATTACGTTTAATGTACACATTTTAGTGGAGCACTTAAAAGAGCAAATGAAGGAAAACAGGCTTAAGGAAATTGCTGCTGTTTTTCTTAAGCTTGGCTTTATCGGGTTTGGCGGTCCTGCGGTACACATAGCTATGATGGAAGAAGAGATCGTGCGGAAAAGACAATGGCTTACGCATGAACATTTTATCGACCTGATAGGCGCCACTAACCTCATCCCCGGCCCAAATTCAACTGAAATGGCGCTACACTGTGGCCACGAAAGGGGCGGTTGGAGGGGTTTGTTTATTGCCGGCGCCTGTTTTATTTTACCAGCCGTTTTTATTACCGCGCTATTTGCGTGGGCATACCGGCAATACGGCACATTGCCCGCGTTGCAGCCTTTTATTTATGGCATTAAGCCCGCGATAATTGGCATTATTGTTTCAATGATGATAACCCTTGGCAAGAAAGCCCTGAAAAATATTGAATTAGGAATTATTGCAGTCGTGGCAATTGTTTTAGCGTTTTTGGGCGTTAATGAAATTTATATTCTGTTTGGTTTAGGGTTAACAGGGATGTTGCTTTATTTGGCCAAACAAAAAATGAATACGCTGAATACGATCATCCCCATTTCCATATTGGGTTTACTATCAATGGATATTAAAAACCCCGACTGGAAAATATTCTGGATATTCTTAAAAGTGGGCGCAATACTTTATGGCAGCGGCTATGTGCTGTTTGCTTTTTTAAATACCGAACTGGTGCAAACCGGGATGCTCACAAAGCAATCGCTTATTGATGCAATAGCTGTGGGGCAGTTTACGCCCGGCCCGGTATTTTCTTCTGCTACTTTTATCGGCTGGCAAATGGATGGCTGGCAGGGAGCATTAGGCGCTACCATCGGTATATTTTTGCCTTCGTTTTTATTTGTCGGGCTTTTAAATCCGTTGGTTTCGCGTTTACGCCGGTCAAAGATAACCACAGCATTTTTAGATGCAGTGAATATCGTGTCAATTGCATTGATATTGGCTGTTTGCTTTGATATGGGTAAAACTTCAATTACTGATTGGAAAACAATTGTTATAGCAGTTTTGGGGTTTGGTATAACTTTTGGCTTTAAAAAAGTGAACTCTGCCTTTGTTGTAATAGGAGGTGCTTTGGCAGGTTATCTATTGTATTTAATTTAATCGTGATACTTTCTTATTTATATACCGGCAATGCCATCGGCACAATGCTTCTTAACTATTAAATTGCCGCAGGTGATGGTCGGTGTGCTTGTAAACAAACTGCCCTACCTGCTCTTTGGTCATATTTCCAAAAAACCAGTGTTCAAACCCATTATTTGAAAAATCGGCGTATTCATTTATCAGTGTTATCCATTTCTGTTTTTCGGCTTCAACATCACCTCCAATTTCACTCACAATAAAATGTTTGCTGGTAGGCACGTTTTTGCGCATGGGGCTTTCATCTTTCAGCAAGCTTTTCAAAGCTATTTTACCAAATAACCTGCCCAAGAAAACGCGGTCATATTTTGTCCTGCCCAAATACATTTCTTCGGCAATGGTACAATGTTTTAGCATTTGGTAAACATTCATTTTGCCCCATTGCGCTGTACTATTTTCGCTAAGGCTGTTTATCCGTGTCGCCAGGTTATCACGTGTTTGCTTGTCAAATACCGTTTGCATGCTTAAAAATTGGCTGTTAAACAAAATTACTGTGTATTAATCAATAAAGCGGGGATAACTAAGACAATGTTAGGGGGCAAATACGCCAAAACCGCCATGATGGTTGTTTAGTAATAAGTGATAGTATATCCGAAAAATATCAACAGTTTCACAAGCTTGCATTGTTAAGCTTTATCAAATGCATATCTTTAAACCGCAAAAATCTTCGAAATAAGAAATTTAAAATCTACTAAATGAAAAAACTTAACAGGAACTTACAAATAGGTTATGGTTTTTCTATTATAATATTACTGTTTATAGGGATATTTTCTTATTACACGCTGCGCAATTTACTGGAAAGCGATACCTGGGTAAAGCATAGTAACCTTGTTATGCAAAAACTGGAAAAGATAGCATCGACCATGAAAGATGCTGAAACAGGGCAGCGGGGTTTTTTGCTTACTGGCCAAAAGGAATTTTTGGAGCCGTATAACGGCTCTTATTCAAGATCTATTGATTTAATCTGGCAGGTTAAACAACTCACCCGAGATAACCAGTACCAACAGCAAAATATTGATAAATTAAAAGATGTACTGGTTAACCGTTTGAATATTTTACAGGAACTTATAGATAGAAAGGAAAAGGGTGGCCAGATTTCGGTGGATGATTTGAGAAAGGGCAAAGATGCGATGGATGCTTTGCGTACAGCCGTTGACAGGGCCGAGAAAGATGAAGAGGGGTTATTAAACCAGCGGACAGAAACATTAGGCCGGTACGCTTTATTTACCCCCATAATTATTGCATTATCTATTTTGTTGGCAGTGGTCATCTCTGTGATTTTTTATTTAAGGGTGATCCGTGATATAAACGAAAAGGACAGGTTGAGGCACGAACTGGAAATAAAAGAACGGGAAACGGCTGAAATTAACATAGAGCTCGCTGCTGCCAATGAGGAACTTGCCGCGGCAAATGAAGAACTTATTGCAGCCAACGAAGAAAATGTAATAGCTAATAAGGAGCTTGCTAGTGCCAACGAAAGAACGACGGTTGCCAATGAGGAGCTTGCCTATACCAACGAGGAACTTGCCGTGGCCAATGAGGAGCTTGCCGCTCTGAATGAAGAATACATTACGAGTAATGAAGACCTGATCCGTTCGCGTGGTGAACTGGAAGTATTGAACGATGAATTGGAACAGCGCGTGCAAAGCCGGACAAAAGACCTGCAAGAGAGTGAAAAGCGTTTCCGTAATATGATGGAAACCATACCACAAATAGCATGGACAAATACAATTAGTGGTGAATTTAACTTTTATAACCGCAGGTGGTATGATTACACCGGGTTTGATGTTGCAGCACCCGGATCATGGAGCTGGGAGCAAGCTATACACCATGATGATCTTGAATATAGCCTTCAGCAGCATTTCACCATTATGCGAAAAGGAATGGGTGGTGAGTTTGAAGCACGTAAAAAGCGGCATGATGGCGAGCACCGCTGGCACCTGATACGGATAATGCCGGTAAAAAACGAAGCTGATAAGATACAACTCTGGGTTGGAACTGCCACCGATATACATGAGCTTAAAATGATACAACAGCAAAAGGACGATTTTATAAGCATTGCCAGCCATGAATTAAGAACGCCTATAACAACGTTAAAAGCTTCGCTGCAGCTTTTAAACCGGGTTAAGGATAACCCTACTTCACATGCTGTACCCGATATGATTGAACGGGCCAACAAAAGCCTTGACCGGGTGAACAAGTTGATAGAAGACCTTTTGAACTTTAGTAAATTTAACCAGGGCCAGTTACAGTTAAATAAAACAAACTTTAATATTTCAAAGCTTATTGAAGATTGCTGCCAGCATATAATTATTGCGGGGAAATATGATATTATAATTACCGGCGACATGGATGTTGAAGTTTATGCCGATGCTTCGAGAATTGACCAGGTGGTAATTAACTTTGTTAACAACGCGATGAAGTATGCCCCCGAATCAAAAGAAATTATAATTCATATCCAGAAAAAAGAAAATGAAGCTATGGTGTCGGTAACTGATCGTGGAAAGGGCATCCCCTCTGACAAAATACCTCGTTTGTTTGACCGCTATTTCCGTGCGGACAGCAGCGGGAGCCAGTATTCAGGATTAGGCATAGGCCTGTACATTTGTGCCGAAATCATCAAACGGCACGAGGGCACAATTGGCGTGGACAGCAAGCTGAACCAGGGCAGTACCTTTTGGTTTACATTGCCTCTCAGCTAGCAGCATTGGTTGATAAATATCACCAGTGGTAATTTCTTTTTTTAGCGTATCCGGCAATTTTTGCGCCAGCATCGGCATCAAGCAATATCTCGCAATTAGGGTGCAGTTGTACTACCGATGCAGGTATATCGGTAGTTACCGGGCCAAGGATAGCCTGCTCAATAATATCGGCCTTGTGCGCGCCTTTGGCTATGAGTATGAGCTTGTGGGTATGCATAATATTTTTTATACCACGGGTAAGGCCGCCTAATTCAGTATCAGGCGATACCTGGGTCTCACGGCGTACACGGGCCTCAAAGTCAGGGTCCATCGGTGATACCCATGTCTCACTTTCAAAGGGTGTGCCGGGCTGGTTTATGCCTATATGCCCATTGCCGCCTATGCCCAGCATTTGCAGGTCGGCGCCGCCGCGTTGGGCCAGTTGCTGTTCAAACAGCGACGCCTCGGCTTCAAAATCATCAGAAAGAGTGGGTGGCATAATAAAGTTTTCAGCAGGGATGCCTAAGGGGCCGGCGATCTGGTTCAATATCATAGTGTAGCAACTGCCTGCATATTCGCGCGGCAGGTTGGTAAGCTCGTCGACATTAAAAAGAGTAATGCCCGAAACATCGAAGGGATATTTAGCATATATCTCCGAAACGATGCGGTGCATGGCTATGGTGGTTTGGCCGGTAGATAAACCAATTACAGAGTCGCGTTTTTGGAGCATCTGGGCAATGATGCGCCAGGCGGCGGTTGTATCAAACTCTTGTTCATTTTTTGTGATGGTTATTTTCATGGCACTATAATTTTTGTAATTGTTCTTCAAAAAATTCATTAACAGCTAAGGCGGCATGAGTTTCATCATCGCCTTCTATTAAAATCGAAATACTATCGCCGCCTTTTATAGCCAGCGATAATAAGTTGAGCATGCTATTCAAGCGCACTACCTTATCATCTTTTTTTATGCTGATAACGGATGTAAAATTTTTAACCAGCCTGATAAGGGCAGTTGCCGGGCGGGCATGCAAGCCATGTGCCGAGGTGATGGTATATTCTTTGGTTATCATTGGGCGGTAATTCCTTTTAAAAATTCAATAATGGTTTGTGAATTATCCATCGCCATTGCCTTGGCGCAAATACCTCTGGCTGCTGATACATCGTTATTAATGATAATATTTTTTATTGCAGGGATGGCATTCGCTGACATGGAAAACGTGGTGAGGCCCATGCCCATTAATAGTAAAGTTGCCGTTGGATCTGCCGCCATCTCGCCGCACAGGCCAACGTGGATATGGTGCTGGTGCGCCTGCTCAATTACATACTTTATTAAGCGTAATACCGCTGGGTTATAAGGATCGTACAGGTGGGTTATTTTTTCATTCATCCTGTCGGCTGCGAGGGTGTACTGACACAGGTCATTGGTGCCGATACTGAAGAAATCCACTTCTTTAGCCAATATATCCGCAGTAATGGCGGCAGATGGTACTTCGATCATAATGCCTACCTGCACGTTCGGATTAAACGGGATATTATCGTGCAACAATTCATCCTTCGCACGTACAAGTATGGTTTTTGCTTCCCTAACCTCACTGATATTGGAGACCATGGGGAACATGATCTTTAAATTGCCGAACATGCTGGCGCGTAAAATGGCCTTTAGCTGGATTATGAATAAGTCAGTCCGGTCTAAACATATGCGAATAGCCCTGTAACCTAAAAAAGGGTTTTGTTCAGCGGGCAGCCCAAAATAAGGGAGTTGTTTATCGCCACCTATATCGATGGTCCTTACAATAACGGGTTTGCCTTTTGACAGCAGGGCGACCTTTTTATAATATTCGAATTGTTCATCCTCGGCTGGAAAAGAATCGCGATCCATAAAAAGCAGTTCAGTGCGGAACAGGCCTACGCCTTCGCCGCCATTACCAAAAACGGCTTCCATGTCAGCGGCACCTGATATGTTGGCTAATAAGGTAATAGCTGTACCGTCGGCAGTTGCTGCCGGTATATCTTTTAATTGCTTTAACAGGTTTGCCTGTGTGAGATAAGCATCTTTTTTAGCCTTATACTCATTTATTACTGGCTGTTTTGGATTGACGAACACCAATCCTGCCGTTCCGTCTAAAACAACCAAATCATTATTATTAATCATGTCCAGATCATTGCCGCAACCCACTACCGCAGGGATACCTTTCGAACGGGCAATGATTGCCGTATGCGAAGTTTTACTACCTGCCCGCGTAACAAACCCGGTAACATTTGCTATATCCATCGTTATCATGGCCGATGGTAAAATATCTTCGGCTATAATAATGGTGCCGGGTTCAAACTGTTGGGCGAAGCCTGGCCGGGGACTATCCAGATGATTTAATATTCGTGCGCCTATATCCTTTATATCGGGGGCCCTTGCACGCAGGTACTCATCTTCCATCGCACTGAAAATTTGCACCATATCGGCAATGGTGGTTATCACTGCGTCGTTTACATTTAGTTTAGCGGCAGTTATCTTTTCAATTATATCATCCCTGAGCTGTGGGTCGGATAAAAACTCAACCTGGGTTTCTAAAATGGAGATATCTTCTTCATTAAGTTGTAGGTTTTTATTTTGCCGGGTAAGTTCTATTTCATTTATCGCGGCTATTACCGCGTCATCGAAATGCTTAATACCTGCCGAAATTTCATCCGCATCTTTCAATAAAATACCGGTGAGGATAGCTTGGTTGCTTTTTATAACGCAAGCTTTCCCAATTGAAATACCCGGAGAGACGCCAATTCCCTTCATCTTTTATTTTAGTTACGCAAATATATGTAGCATGCTTCCCACAAAACCTAATACCAGCAAGCCAAGCAACAGATAAGCAGTTTTAACATTCTTCTTCACAAAATAATATACCAAAAAGGTAAGCCCTAAAGGTATTACGGCAGGTACTATTTGGTCCAGTATACTTTGTACGGTAACTGCCGATTTGGATGAGCCGATGCTTAAAGGTGTGGTAATATTCATGAGTGTGGCCGGCATAGCGCCCACTACCATCAGGCCTAATATGGATGCACCGGTGGTTAATTTATCCATTACATTGCTTTTAGCCAGGTTGCGTAAAAATTTTGTACCTGCGTTGTAACCAATAAAAGTGAGGTTATACCTGAGCAGCAAATGAGGGACATTAAAAATAAGTATAAAAATTACCGGCCCCATTATATTCCCTTTTATGGCCAACGATGTACCTACCCCCGCCGCTATCACTTTAAATGTCCCCCAAAAAAGCGAATCGAAAACACCGGCCAGTGGTCCCATCAACCCCAGTTTAACAGAACTGATGGATTCATCGTCGAAATTTGCATCGCGGCTGTTTTGTTCTTCCATAGCGGCGGTTACGCCTAATATGAGTGTAGAGCCGTAAGGGCTGGTATTAAATAATTGCAGGTGCCGTTTAAGGGCTTTCGCCATATCTTTTTTATCGCTATACACCCTTTTCAGGGCGGGAATAATAGAGAACGCGAAACCTGTATTTTGCCAGGTCTCGAAATTGAAATTGGCCTCAAGCGCTAAGGAACGATAAAATATATTCCTGATGTCTCCACTGGTAAGTTTATGGGGCGCTGCCGGTTCATCTGTAATTTCCGCGGGTTCTGTATCATCACCAATCATGTTTTTGGGCATATACTGTGTTATAATAAGCGCGATAATTACCCCCAGGCCACCTATGGCTATAATGGGCAATTTTAAATACGCGGCCAGCAAAAAGCCAAGAAAAAAATAAGGCACCACATTTTTATTGAACATGAGGTTCATTAACAAAGCAAAGCCAAGCGCAGGCAGCATGTTGCCCGCAACCTGCAAACCAGATTGCACCCACGCGGGTATCATATCTAAAAAAGTCCGCATGGCATTGGCGCCCAATTGCAGCGCCAGCAGGATAATAAACCCCATTAGCAATGGCCTTATCAAGCCCGATGCAATGTGCAGCCATTGTATTTTTTTGTAATTACCTTCTTCGGCATACTGGTTGAATTTTTTATTCAGTATCGCCCTGAAAACAAATAACGCGCCGATGAGCATTTCGGCCAAAATTGATACTGGTATGGCAATGGCCAGCGCTATAGCCGGCCCCTTGCCGGAAAGGATTGCAAAAGCGGTACCGAGTACGCCCCCGGTAACAATATCGGGCGGTATGGCTGCACCAACTTTAATGTTACCCATAAATATCAATTCAAGGGTAGCACCGATAATTATTCCCTGGTTAAGGTCGCCAAGTACCAGCCCAACCAGCGGGCCAAGCACCAGCGGGCGACTCAATAAGGTCGTCCCCAGGAAATCCTCGGAGTGACCGAACATGGCAATAAGCGCAATGAGTATAAATGATGCCGACACTAATTATTTTTTAAGTTGAAGATGATAGTCATTTTATGAAATTATATAAGGCTTGCAACCAATGTTTTGCTATCAGTAGGCACCTGCCTTATTTCAAGCTCGATACCGCTGCTGATCATTTGTTTTATTACGGGCACATCGGCATCGGTGATAGCGATAGCTTTTGAAATAAGCCTTGAACCTTCTTTCGTACGCAGGCCACCAAAGTTTACTGATGTTATTTCGGGTACGGCGGCAGTTAAGGCATGGGCATCGTTCACATTATTGATAATAACCAGCATATTCAAACCTTTATTTTTTTCATCGTTCAAAAAACTGATCGCATTATCAAGCGATTTAATATGTAGTTGCGTACCTGCCGGCTTAGCCAAACCGAGCGTTAATTTCATAAACTCGTCCTTTGCCACTTTATCGTTCGCTATCAGCAGGCAATTCGCGCTTAAGGCGGGCACCCACGTAAACGAAACTTGCCCGTGCAACAGCCTGTCGTCAATCCTGGTTAGTTTGATCATTGCGGTGCTTATTTATTAATTTGTTTACATATACCATTTGCTCCTTCGCGTTTATAATGGCAGCATCTATCACTTCATTCGCAGGTGTTTCGTTATCGCCAAGTATAACCTCTATCAGCAATGGTAAATTAGACCCCGATACAATATGTATGTTAGGGCCCGATGCCAGTTGCAGCAACTGGTTGGTTACGCTCCCGCCTAATATGTCCGAAAAAATGATAAGCTCGTCGTCATTACCAATTTGTTCAAGCACCTGCTTTATTTCTTCATCAATAGCAGTATTGCCGTTAACGTAGGCCTGTATAATAAATATATTGTCCATAGCGCCGGCTATCATATCCAATGATGACTTTACCCCCGAAGAAAAAGTGCCGTGTGCAGCTATCAAATATTTTCGCATAGTAATTACAATGTATGAATTTCGCGTTTTACAATTATGCTGCAAAGTTTGCTGATATGCTATTTTTCAAGCACTACATTTCCTCTACAAAGGGCGGGCATTTATGAGGCGATGTTTGGGATATATCTGCGGATGGGAATGGGATGGAAAACATCGACGTCGAATTTTGAATCTCGAACGCCGAAGTTTACTTCATTATTCAGTATTAGATACTTGGGGTTCGCTATTAATTTTATACTAATGGCTTATAGTAGTGCTAATGTAGGGGTGAAAAAATAGGTTAGGTTGGTACAGCCTTTTAACTTTGGTAAAACAGTTTAAAGCAATTGAAATATAAACCACCTGTTTATCCAGCATTATGAACTTACCGAATATTAAAAGATGGGCACTATGCCTGCTAATAACCACACCGATGTTGGGCATGGCACAACAGGTAAAAGTTATAACCAACCATGTAGGTTATGAAGATAACCGCGCCAAACATGCCATAATCGAAGCCAGCCACAAGCTGAGTATCCCAACGTTCAGCCTTATTAATACCGCTAACGGCAAAGTTGTGTATAGCAGGAAGCCAGTATTTAGCGGTGGCGTGGATAGGTGGAAAAACTGGCAATTCTGGACCATTGATTTTAGCGGTTTCACAACGGACGGTACTTACCAATTGCGGATAACACTGCCCGGCGGGGCCGTTTCATCATACCCTTTTGTAATTGGTAAAAATGTGCTTGAACAGGCTACCTTGTCAAACGTTACTTACTATTTTAAAGGGCAGCGGTCATCAGGTTTGCTTGACCAGGCCGACCACCATTTGTTATTAGCTGGCAAAACTACCGATACCATCGACGCACACGGCGGCTGGTATGATGCCACCGGCGACTATGGCAAGCACCTTTCACACCTGTCATTTTCAAATTATTTTAACCCGCAACAAATAAGCCTAACCGACTGGAGCCTGTTTAAAACCTATGCGCTCTTATCAAGCCGGCCGGGAACAAATTTCAGGCAAATAAACCGGCGGATTTTGGATGAAGCCATGTATGGCGCCGATTACCTGGTGCGTATACAAGCCAAAGACGGGTCATTCTATCGCTCGGTTTCAGCGCCAGGCCCAGGAAAATTACCTAAAGACAGGGTGATACAGGCCGATGAAGGCAACTACCGCATTAAACAAACTAAAGATGCAGCCTTTAGTAAAAATACATCAAACAAAAACTGGCGCAGCTACCAGTCGAGCTACCGTTCGGGGGGCGGCATAGCTATCGCGGCACTCGCTATGGCATCGGCTTATTCAACATCGGGCGATTTTAGCAATGCCGATTATTTAAGGGCGGCCGAACGCGCCTTTGCATTTTTGGAGAAGGATAATTTATTAATGGACTATGATGGGAAGGAAAATATACTCGATGATTATTGCGCGTTAAGCGCAGCCACCGAGCTTTATAAAGTAACACATAAGGAAGTTTACAATGCCGCCGCTGAAAAACGAGCCAGCAATTTAATGAACCGACTGGCAAGCTGGCGTAGCTATAAAAATTACTGGCGGGCCGATAATAACGACCGCCCATTCTTCCACCCTGCCGATGCCGGGATGCCATTAGTTACCTTAATAAGCTATTATCCTTATGCTTCGCCCGATATGCAGGCAAAGATCAAAGCCACGGTTAAACTGTCGATGGATTTTGAACTGGGCATTACCCATGAAGTGAACAACCCTTTTGGCTACAGCAGGCAATTGGTGCAGGATACGTTGGGGAATAGGTACAGTTCGTTCTTTTTCCCGCATGGCAGCGATGCCTCGCCATGGTGGCAGGGTGAAGACGCACGCCTGGCCTCAATGGCCGCCGCTGCAAGAATGGCTGCCGGGTTGTTTAATGATGATAAAGCATATCATGATAAGCTGGAAAGTTTCGCGCTTGATCAGCTTAACTGGATACTGGGACTAAACCCGTTTGATGCCAGTATGTTGCAGGGAACAGGGCATAACAACCCGGCTTATGGCTTTTTTGGTACGTTTGAGTATACCAATGCCCCGGGAGGAATTGTTAATGGTATAACATCGGGGCTAACTGATGAGCATGATATTGATTTCAATATCCCATACAGCGTTACTGGCAAAGATTACGACTGGCGCTGGGCCGAACAGTGGCTGCCGCACACCGCCTGGTATTTATTCGCCGGTGCATTACAATAATTATATAGCATGAAAAAACTTACATGTTTTGGTTTGATGATGATGTTGCTTATGGCTGTTACAAATTTTGCCGGAGCGCAGGATGAGCACCGTTATGACCATAAAACATTGGCTATCGGCGCCTCCGCGCCTGATTTTAAGCTGCCCGGTATTGATGGTAAAACCTACACTCTCAACTCGTTTAAAAATGCCAAAGTGTTGGTGGTTGTATTTATGTGCAACCATTGCCCAACATCACAGGCTTATGAAGGCAGGATAATTAAATTAACCAGTGATTATGCGCCTGAGGGTGTAAGTGTGGTAGCTATCAATCCAAACAACCCAAATTCGCTTCGTTTGGATGAGTTGGGCTACAGCGACCTTGGCGATTCATTTGCCGAAATGAAAGTACGGGCAAAAGACGCGAAATTTAACTTTCCTTACTTGTACGACGGCGATACGGAAATAACCTCTTACAAATATGGCCCGGTATCAACTCCCCATGTATTTATTTTTGATAAAAACAGGAAACTGCAATATGAAGGCCGCATTGACGATATGGAGAACCCCGCCAAAACGCCGCACTCATTAGATGCCCGTAATGCTATTGACGCCCTGTTAGTGGGAAGGCCGGTACCTGTCGCTGTTACCAAAACCTTTGGCTGTTCAATAAAATGGAAGCAAAAAAGCGATTGGATAAGTAAAGCAACTATTAAATGGGCCAATGAGCCTGTTAAACTGGATACCATAAATACCGCCGGGATAATCCAACTTGTAAAGAACCATTCGGATAAATTAAGACTGATAAACGTTTGGGCCACCTGGTGCGGACCATGCGTAGCGGAGTTCTCCGACTTGGTCACCCTGAACCACATGTACCGCAACCGCGGATTAGAGCTGGTAAGCATAAGCGCCGATGACCCTTCAAGAACAGGTCAGGCGTTGAAATTTTTAATTGGCAAACAGTCGTCGGGCCTTAACTATATTTATACGGGCGATGATAAATACAAAATGATAGAAGCTGTCGACCCGAAATGGGATGGAGCGTTGCCCTATACCATACTGGTTGACCCCAACGGTAAAATTGTGTATGCCCACCAGGGGGAAATAGATTTTGACAAGCTGAAGAAAATAATTTTTGATGACCCTTTGATGGGGCGAATATATAAATAAGGGCAAAACCGGAACAGTTTCATCCCCCCGTAGCCTCAAGGCATATTTTTACCATACTTTTTACCCTTATCACCATGCACTTGCCGCCAAATAAACGTTTCGTTTTACAAATAGGCCCGGTTTAATGTGAAAATAATCGCCAAAGAAACACCCGGACAACACCGGAACAACATCAAAACACTACCTAAACAAACCGGAACAGCACCTGAACAGGGTGGAACGCACCGGAACAGGCCTGAACACCTAAGCTGCTGGTAATAAACAAATTAAACTTCACAGGGTGTTCCAGGGGTGGAACACGTTGGCGTTGGTAATCAATTACTTACAGCGGACTTTTTACTATTCCGATTAGAAAATCATAAAGGTTGATCTCGCTGGTAAGGTTCAACTTTTTACGTATACGGTATCGGCTGATCTCTACCCCCTTAAGCGAAATATTCATTAACTGCGCTATCTCTTTTGAGCTTAGGTTAAGCCGTAGATAGGCGCATAGTTTAAGATCGGTCGGGCTTAATTCGGGGAACTTTACTTTCAAGGTCGACAGGAAATTATTATGCACTTGGTCAAAATAAATAGCAAAGTGGCTCCAGTCGCCGGCATTTTTCTCTAGCTCGTCCAGCATTCTGAAAACAGCCCTGAATTCGTACTCGGCGTCAGGTAGTTTAGTTTTTTTGATAATGCTGAGTAAGGACGCTTTAAAATTAGATAAAATGCCGCCGCGCTCCACCAAATGCATGGTAATGGTGGCCAGTTCCTTGTTCTTAAATTCAAGTTCAGCCTCCAGGTTTTGATTTTTCAGGGCAATGATCTCTTTTTCGTTCCTGTCCAACTCCAGGCTGTGCAAATAACTTAACCGTGCTTGTTCCTCTTCATGTTTCTGTTGGTGCATGGCAAACCTTTTTTTCTGCCATAGCATGATCAAGCGCAATATTAAAACGGTTAATATGATATAAAACAGGTACATCCATGCCGTTTGGTACCAGGCCGGGGTTATAATAAATGTATAGCTGACCGCCGCCGATTCATTGCCCAGGTTATTGCGCGCCTTTACCGAAAATGTATATATCCCGTATGGCAGGTTGGTATAATCTTTTTCCGTTTTGCCCGACCACGCCGACCATTCATTGTCAAAGCCTTTAAGTTTATAACTAAAATCTATATTGTTCTTCTGTGCATATAGATTTGATGAATATTCAAAATGAAACGAATTCCAGCGGTTGGGTAAACTTATAACCTGTTTCAGGCTTTGATCTGTTCCTGTATTATCCTTATTGAAAAAATATCCCCCAAATAGTAAACTGTCTTTATCGGCAGTGCTTTTTACAGAGCTTAATAGCACTTTTAGCTTTGTTGCCGCTTGCGTGTATTGGGTGTAATTTAAATGATAAACGCCATTGTTTGCCCCAATAAAAATATTGCTGTTATTGTAAGGGTATATAAATTCAAACCCCTTCACGGTTTGCCCCGTTAATTCGGGGAAATAAATAACTGTATACAGGTTCTTACTGGTTCTTTTGCTAAAGTCAATAACACCAACACGCCCATCATTTACAAACCATAGGTTGCCATTCCCATCCTTAGTAATAAATTCAATAGGGGTGTTTTTAAATATGGGTGCAAAAAATGCCGAAGCTATAAATTTATCGGTTGCCGCGTTGTATTCATAAATTCCTTTTTCAGTGGCCACAATAACTTTGTTGTTTATAAAATAAACACGGTTGTTTTGGGTTGAGGGCAAACCATTATTACCGGTATATTTTTCGTAATGTATGATGGTTTTTCTATCGGCAGAAAGCTGCATCTTAAAAATGCCGCGGTAAGGGTGCGATGCCCACACATTGCCATTATTATCAACTGCAATATTTCTTAACGATTCATACAAACCATCTAAATGGCCCGCATCGGTAAAATTGCTATTGGTTGCTTCTTTTATAAGTTCCAGCCCTGTGTAAGTACCTGCAATAATATCGGTTGTGCCCGGGTAGAGCTGAAGCGACCATACGCCCTGCCGGGTGGTTGTCGGGATGATCTTATCATCGTTTACTACAAATGCGCCATCCTGGCTGCCTAAAAAAAGTTGGTGGTCTATCTCATTGAGCGCCCACACACGCCCGTTGGTATTGGCAACTTGCGTAAACAGGTCTTTGCCGTCGCTCAGGTCAGTTTTTAACATATCCAGCGGGGTGCTGTATAAGCCGTTAGTTGTACCAATGTAAAGCTTGTGGCCGAATATCCTGATCGCAGTAGCTACGCTTTGATTGCCCTTAACCGGGCAAATGTGTTTAATGGTTGTATTATAATTAATAAAAGCCGCCCCGTTCTCAAGGGCGAGCCAAAGATCCCCGTCATTGTCCAATAAAATATGATTTACATTGGAGTTTTGGAGCCCGTCCAAATTCGAGAACTTTTGAACAAGCCGACCTTTAGCATCTATTATCAAAACGCCGTTAGCGGCAGTTCCGATAGCGAACTTATTCGAGCCAATCTTCTGCACGCAATTCACCAGGTCATTAAAAAAAATAGGGTCACAGTCGGTAACCATTTTTGCCATGGCTCCTCCGTGTAATAGATACAGGCCATTTTTTAAGGTTGATATTAGCAAGGTATCATTACCAAAACCCGTTATGCCGGTTACATGCATATTTGCAATTGGCATTTTTGCAAGCTGGGGCTGCCAGCGGTTGTTCCTAAACACACATAGCCCCGCGTCCTTATCGCAGGCAAACACATCATGATTAACTTTTGCTAAACTTTGCCATCCGCCTGTCGCGTCAAATTCATTTATATAGTTATTTTTATATTGAAAGATAGCTTCAATGGTGCGGAAAAAAACCTGGTCGCTATCAATTACAATATCCCATATATCGGCAAATTGCCTTGCTTTTGCCGGGAGCAACTGTTTAATGGAATGGAACGTTAAAACCCCGTTTGTATTAGGGTAAAAATAGCCTATTTCATCCTGCCCGCCTGCATATATCCTGCCCGACTGGTCAATGGCTATCGCTTTAATAGGGGTATGATTAGGCATTGGATACGTTTTCCAATAGGTGCCGTCAAAAGTTAACAGGCCATCGTCGTTGGCGAAATATAATATGCCGTTCTTATCCTGTTTTACATCGGTTATTTGTGTTGAAGCATTATAATCGGTGTTGTTGTAGTTTTTAATTGCGGGTAAGCCAATGGTGGTTTGGGCACCCGCAGCGCTCACATACAACAAGTAAATTATGATAAAGGAAATAACCTTGTTCATTCCAAACCCCGGATTATAAAAAGTAAATTAAAGTTTAATATAGCGTAAAATAAAAGTTGTAGGCGGCTTTACACCTATAAATATATTTAGTAGTGCTAATGTAGGGGCAAACAAATTGGCTTTGGCTAAACGGTTGCTGATATTTGAATACACAAATTCCTTAACACCATACATTTATAACCGCCAATATCCATGATGAGTGAATATCGAAAAATAACATTACTAGTTTTAATTATCCTTTTAATACAAGGATTTAAAGCTAATGCGCAGCAACACAAATTTAGGGTGCTCATTGTCGCCTCGCGCGCAAAGGACCATTTAAAAATGATAGCCGCTGCCAAACCTTTTTTTGATAGCCTGGGCAAAGAAAATGGCTTTGATGTTGATTTTACCGATGATACCAGCAAAATTAATGATACCAACCTGGCAAATTACCGGGTTTTTGTAATGCTGCAACTGGCGCCTTTTGATATGTCGTATAGTCAGCAGGCCGCTTTGCAAAAATTTGCACAACAAGGGCATGGATGGGTAGGCATCCATGCCGCCGGGCTTACCGGTAAGGAATTTTTGGCTAAAAACAGCGTCTACTGGCAATGGTTCGAGGGCTTTATGGGGGGCATAACCTATTCGCCGCACCCGGCTTTTCAAACGGCAACCGTAATGGTCGAAGACCGCAAACATCCGGCTACCAGGCACCTTCCGGCTAAGTTTGAAATAGCCGACGAATGGTATGAGTGGAATGAAAGCCCGCGTGGCCATGTGCGCGTATTGGCCACCGTTGATGAATCAACTTACAAACAAAACAAACCAATGGGCGACCATCCGGTGATATGGACAAATGAAGATTTCAGGCGGATGATCTATATCAGCATAGGGCATTCCCCCGACGACTTTACCAATCCAAATTATGTTGTATTGCTGCGCGATGCCATTATGTGGGCGGCATCAAAATAAACCAATTAAACCTGTTATGAAAAAGATATTAATTCTCTTCCTGTTTATTTTTAGCGTCGGGGTATTGACTGCGCAAAACAAAGCGCCGCGTTTTAGGGTGATCGCGCTTTATGAAAATGGCGGCCACCATATCGAATACTCAAAAGCGGCAAAAATATGGCTCGATAAACTGGCCGCCGACAGTAATTTTAATATTGATTATATCCAGAATACAGATAGTATCAATGCTGATTTCTTGTCCAGGTATCAGCTATTTATCCAGTTGGATTACCCGCCTTATGCCTGGAAAGATAAAGCAGTGGCAGCGTTCCAGGATTATATTGAACAGGGTAAAGGTGGTTGGATAGGCTTTCATCACGCCACTTTATTGGGCGAGTTTGATGGCTACCCCATGTGGGAATGGTTTCACCATTTTATGGGCGATATCCGCTTCAAAAACTATATAGCCACCTTTGCCAAAGCAACCGTAGATATTGAAGATAAACAGCACCCGGTTATGAAAGGCATGCCCGCGTCATTTACAGTTGAGAAAGAGGAATGGTACACTTATGATAAAGACCCGCGCCCTAATGTGCATGTACTGGCTACGGTTGATGAATCAACCTATGTACCTAACTCCGATATTAAAATGGGCGGCGACCATCCGGTAGTGTGGACTAATCTGGATTATAAAGCCCGCAATATTTACATATTCATGGGCCACTCACCCGTATTGTTCCAAAGTGCTGATTATCGGAAACTGTTTACCAATGCCATTTTTTGGGCGGCAGGTAATAAATAAGCAAGTATATCATGAATAGGATTTTGTTCCCCTGCTTATTAATGTTGTTTGCGCTGAACGGCGCGGCACAGGTAAATAAAATAGACATCCCCATGCAAAAGGGGAAGGTTCATTACGAAAAAAGCTACGCGGTAAATAAAAAGCTAAAGCAGGATGAATTATTTGGCCGTGCCTTAAAATGGTTTAAAAAAGGGTTTCCCAACACAACAAAAACTAAAACAACATTCAATAAAAAAACAGGGGAAATAACAGGTACAGGTATATTTAAGATCGTAACCAGTGGCACAGGTAATTATTACCTGGTGCGGTTTGTGATAGCTATTAAAGTACACGATGGAGGCTACACTTTCAGCGCATACGATTTTTACGAGAAACCTATAGAAAACGGCATATCAAACGAGTATTCAAAAATAGAATACCGATGGTGGGATTTCAGGCAAGGCAAACCGTGGTCGGCAGAGGATGAGACACTTTTTAAAGGTATAGCGGAAGATGAAACAACATTAATGCATTCGTTCGAGGTTCAAATTCAGCAATAATATTATCGTATGAAAACAAGGTTCTTAAAATATGCAGTTTTAGTATTGCTGCTTTTAGAGGTTGATCTTCGCGCACATGCTCAAACACCGGCAGTACGAATATTGGCATTTTACTCCACAACAGTCGAATCTGATCACGTTGATTTTGCAAACGATGCGATAGCGTTTTATAAAAAGTTGGCTGGCGAAAAAGGTTTCGCATTTGATACCACTCAAAATTGGGACAAGCTGAATAGCGAAAACTTAAAAAATTACAAAGTAGTAATGTGGCTTAATGATTTTCCGCATACCGATGCCCAAAAACACGATTTTGAAAAGTATATGGAAAATGGCGGCGGCTGGATAGGCTTTCATGTAGCCGGGTATAACGATAAGGATACGCACTGGCCCTGGTATGTTAATTTTTTAGGTGGTGCTGTATTTTACACAAACAACTGGCCGCCGCTGCCTGCAAAGCTAATAGTTGACGATAATACGCATCCGGCTACCAGGCGATTACCCAAAACCTTCACAGCGCCTATCAACGAATGGTACCAATGGAAGCCCGACCCGCGCGATAATAAAGACGTAAAAGTGTTGGTTACTCTCGCTCCCTCCAATTACCCACTTGGTAAAAAGGACTTAATTACCGGCGGCGATACACCTGTGGTTTGGACCAACACCAAATACAAAATGATATACATGAACATGGGCCACGGCGACCAAATATTTTATTCATCAACCCAAAATAAAATGTTTGAAGATGCTGTTTTATGGCTGATTAAGTAAGCATAGTTTATCAACCTAATTTATAGCATGTGGATTAGGAAAATTATCGCTTTGGTCTTCTTCCACATTATCTAAGCATTTAAAATCTTTTTCAATCAACAGATATAGATCGGAGTTCCTGTTATCAAAGCCTACACGGTCTGTGGTTGCCCACTCCCCGGCAACACTACGCGGTACATGTAATATGATCTTATTATTTTTAAACTCTGCCGTTAGTTCATCTGTTGTTGATGCTTGTATAGCATACACCAGGCTTTGGCTGCCGAAATTGATCGCTTCTTCTAAATAGTTCTCTTTTGCAAATCGTTCCATATCGGTTTTCGTCAGCCTGTATCTTAATGAGTTCCCTTTGATACGGATCTTCATAATTAATTCTGTTTTTGTGAATGAAAATTTACCACATCGCCAATAATAATAAGCGCGGGGTAGGTTAAACCATGTGCTTCAGCCATTACGGCCAGGTCTTTAACTAAGCCAACCGCTATCTTCTGCTGAGGCAATGACGCATGTTGAATTATTGCCGCCGGTGTTAGCGCTTTGCCTTGTTCAACATAGGTTGCGGCAATAACGGACAGTTGTTTCATACCCATATATATAACTACTGTGGCATTACTCTGCATGGCCAGTTTCAGGTCTGCCGATAAAGTGCCATCTTTTTTGGTACCCGTTATCATCCATATCCCTTCGCTTATTGCACGATGGGTAAGGGGGATGCCCTCAAGCCCGGATGCCTGCATACTGGTTATGCCCGGTATAAAATGCGTTTTAATGCCGTTTTCCCTTGCGTATATGATCTCTTCAAACCCCCTGCCGAAAATAAAAGGGTCGCCGCCTTTTAACCTTACCACCTTGCCCTTGGTAAAAGCATAATCTTTTATCAATTCGTGTATCGTTTCCTGGGGTGTGTATGCTCCGTAAGGTTGTTTACCCACATATATCTTCTCACAACTTTCCTTTGCGATGGTTAAAAGTTCTTTATTGGCTAAATTATCATATAAAATCACATCGGCTTCCTGTAAAATTTTGTATCCTTTTACAGTAATTAGCTCAGGATCGCCCGGTCCGGCACCTAAAACAAACAATTCAGCCTGTATTTCGCTATTTTCCATTATTGAGAATGATGTTTTTTTCAAATATCTCTGTTTTTATGCATTTAAAATTGAAATATTTTTCCATTTTTATGATTTAAGCCAAAAATAACATTTTAAAAATGATGTAAATCATGAAAATTATATAATAATGCTGGCAATTTTTAATTTAATATTATCAAAATCACAAAAATGATTAAAATTATCAAAATAATCGTTTCTTAAATTGATATAAACAGCAAAATTGGTTAATATTGTTATCGTAAATGCACTTCGGTCGCAACTTGGTGTGTTTATGGGTGAATAATTGCTTTAACATTTTAAAAAACATGCTCATGTCACAACCAACAATTATAGTAGTTGGCAACGGAATGGTAGGATACAAGTTTTGTGAAAAACTGGTGGCCAGATCATCCGGATTCAATATCATTGTTTTTGGCGAAGAACCCCGTATTGCTTATGACAGGGTTCACCTAAGCGAATATTTCAACGGTAAGTCTGCTGATGATCTGTCCCTCTCGGCAACATCATGGTATGCCGATAATAATATTACCCTGCATCTCGGTGACCCCATCCAGGACATAAACCGTATTGATAAAACAGTGCATTCCCTAAAAGGCATTACCTTAAAGTATGATTACCTGGTGTTGGCAACGGGCTCCTCGCCCTTTGTTCCCGATATTGCCGGTATTGAAAAGGACGGTGTTTTTGTGTATCGTACTATTGAAGATCTTGAGCTTATTAAAGCGTATGCTATTAATGCAAAAGTTGGCGCGGTAATGGGTGGTGGCTTATTGGGACTTGAAGCTGCCAAAGCTTTAATAGACCTGGGGATCAAAGAAACGCACGTTATTGAATTTGCCCCGCGCCTGATGCCCCGGCAGATTGATTCAGCGAGCAGCAGCATGCTGAGGTCAAAGCTAAAGCAATTCGGTTTAAGTATACATCTCAATAAAAGTACCGCCGAAATTGCGGGCGACCATAAAATAGAAGCACTTAAATTTAACGATGACAGCCTGCTTGCTGCAGATATGCTGGTCATATCGGCAGGCATCCGTCCGCGCGATGAACTCGCAAAACTCGCCGGCCTGCATACCAGTACCCGCGGGGGTATCATAGTTAATGAAAAAATGCAAACCAGCGATGAGTGCATATTTGCAATTGGCGAGTGCGCTCTTTATGATAACATGATCTACGGGTTAGTTGCGCCCGGCTATGAAATGGCAGACGTTGTAGTAACCTATTTAACCGGGGGCGATAGATCTTTCCATGGTTATGATATGAGCACCAAGCTAAAACTTATCGGTGTTGATGTTGCCAGCTTTGGCGATGCCTTTATTACTGAGCCCGATTGCCGCACCATAATATTTGAGGATACTCATAAAGGGGTTTATAAACGTATCAATATTAGTAATGATGGCAAATACCTGTTAGGCGGTATTTTAGTTGGCGATGCCGAAGCTTATAATATTTTACTGCAAACGGTTAATAATAAAATAGTACTTCCGCCAAACCCGGAAGACTTGGTTTTGGGAGCAAGGGGTGGGGATGCCCAACAGGGCGCCGGTGTAATGAACCTGCCTGATGGGGCTTTGGTTTGCTCATGCGAGGCGGTAACCAAGCAGGCAATATGCGCCGCGGTGAATGATGGCGCAACCACTATTGATGCTATAAAAAAATGCACAAAGGCCGGTACAGGCTGCGGTGGTTGCGTTCCTTTAGTTAAAGACTTAATAGCCGGAACACAAAAAGCCAATGGTCAATACATTAAAAATTTAATATGCGAGCATTTCGACTATTCGCGCCAGGAGCTGTTTGATATGGTTAAAATAAACAAGCTTAAAAATTACGACCTGGTGCTTGATCATTTTGGCAAAGGCGATGGCTGCGAGGTGTGTAAACCTGTTGTTGCAAGTATTTTATCGAGCTTATGGAACGATGTGATAGTTAAGCAGGATACCATACAGGATAGTAACGACCGTTTCCTGGCTAATATTCAAAAAGGTGGTACCTATTCGGTTGTACCCCGCATCCCTGGCGGTGAAATAACACCTGATAAGCTGATAGTTATTGGGCAGGTAGCAAAAAAATATGGCCTGTATACAAAAATAACCGGCGGCCAGCGTATCGATATGTTCGGCGCGCACATGAATGACCTGCCTGCTATATGGGAAGAATTGATCGATGCCGGTTTTGAAAGCGGTCATGCTTATGGTAAATCATTGCGCACGGTTAAAAGTTGTGTTGGCAGTACCTGGTGCCGTTTTGGTTTGCATGATAGCGTTTCATTTGCAATTGAAATTGAGGAACGTTATAAGGGGGTGCGTTCGCCGCACAAATTAAAAGGTGGTGTAAGTGGGTGTATACGTGAATGTGCCGAAGCGCAGGCAAAAGACTTTGGTATAATAGCTACCGAGAAAGGCTGGAATTTATATGTATGTGGCAACGGTGGCTCAAAACCACAACATGCGCAAATGCTGGCTACCGATATTGATAGCGCTACCTGCATTAAATATTTAGACAGGTTCCTGATGTTTTATATCAAAACCGCCGATCCGTTAACCCGCACGGCAACATGGTTAAATAAAATGGATGGCGGCATGAGCTACCTTAAAAATGTGATCATTAATAATAGCCTTGGAATAAACGAACAACTTGAAGAAGAAATGCAGGGCTTGATAGATACTTACCATTGCGAGTGGAAAGAGGTGGTTGAAAATAAAGAACTGCGTAAACGATTTGTTCATTTTATTAATGCCCCCGAAGTAAAGGACCCCGCGATAAAATTTGAGCCTATGCGCGAACAGATAAAAGCTAAATGGTAAAGAGTTGGTTGGTATTGATTTTAAAAAGTGATATAAATAGAATTGTAAACATCCGTTTTGCGGACTAAAAAGAAAAAGATATGGAAACGCTAACAGTAACAGATATTGAATGGGTTTTAGCTTGTTATGCAGATGATGTGCCGGCAAATGGCGGGGCATGTATAAAACATGGTGCCGAGCAAATTGCCATTTATAATTTTTCACGCAGGGGGGAATGGTATGCTACGCAAAATTTATGTCCGCATAAACAGCAAATGGTTTTATCGCGGGGGATGATAGGCAGCGAAGGGCGAAGCTGCGAACCTAAGGTGGCCTGCCCGTTTCATAAAAAGACTTTTTCGTTATTAAGCGGCGAATGTTTAAGCGGCGACGAGTTGCAGATCAAAACCTACCCTATACAGGTGGTTGATGGAAGGGTATATGTAGGCATTGTATAATGTGTTGCTGCATCTTCATCATTAGTTAGTGCAAAAAGTTTCGCCTTGTCGGTAACCTTAATGTGTTTATCACTTACTGTAATAATGTTCTCACTAAGCAATTCATTTATCACCCTGAAAACGGTTTCATAGGTAGCGCCGGTGAATGATGCAAGGTCCTGCCATGATAGTCTTATATTTATAAAACCGTCTTGCCTTAATCCAAACTGCTTGTCCAAATATATCAGGGCCTGGGCCACGCGCCCCTTAACCGGCATGTGGGCCAGGTTGCGCATCTTGGTTTCCGATTCCTGCAGATCCCTTACAAAAAACAGCATCAGTTTATAGGTCAGGTCATTATTAACCTTTAGGGTGGCTTCAAAAAAAGTCAGGTCAAAAAAGCATACTATCCCATCTTCCAGCGCCGTGGCCGATATAGGGTATATCCCGGTATCAAGCCCCCTGTGGCCCAAAATTGCACCGTTCGATGCGAACCTTAAAATTATCTCTTTATTCTTTCCCCATCTTTTATGCACTTTAACATTTCCGGTTAATACAAAATATATACCTTTAACTTCATCGCCTTCTTTAAATATTACCTCGTTCTTTTTTACAAAAAAGTTTTTTTTGTTCGCTGCTACTGCGTTTTTCCATTCCGGCAAACAATTCTGGCATAAAAAACAATTATTTATGTCGCATTTTATTAAATTTTTCTTCATTTTTTAATTATCCGGTAAAAATTGGTCTTTTTAAATATAAAAATATATAAAATAAAGCTAAGTTATGATTTATAATGCTTTTATGATACAATAATTTATCCAAATAAAAAAAACTATAAATTTTAATAAAATATATCGATTAATTAATTGTCTATATTTCATAATGGCAAATTTCAATTGCATTATTCTTATTTTTTTGAATCAATTTATATGATTTATTATTTTTATCATAAAAGCAATCCATTTTAACGATAAAAATTGCGTCTAATCATGAAATGTGTTATATTTATCACAATAAATAACGAGTTTTATTGAATAAACATTAAAATGGACTACCCATGAATAAATTTAGAAAATAGAGGACATAAAAAAGCCCTGCCGGGAGGTCGCATTCCCGGGCAGGGTTAAACAGTTTTCATTGCTTTAACAAATAAAAAACTTACTCAAATGTACAAAAATGTATTAAATCAGTGCATAGTTGCGCTATTTCCATTGTTTTCGTCATGTTATACCTCCTTTTTGACTAAAATACAGCAGGTTAAAGGCTATTTTCTCCTTTATTTTAATCAATTCAGCACAATATTTTTACCTGTAATAACCCAATTACGGTTTGCGTGTGCCTTATCCGTTTTAAACAGTCCTGTAATTTAAAATAGTATGGAAAATCAACTCACCAAACTCAATATATTCTCTCTTAAAGGTGTGCAAATGCGCACTTTTCATATCACATGGCTCATGTTTTTTGTATGCTTTTTTGGCTGGTTTGGCCTGGCGCCTTTAATGCCCACCATCCGTGTCGAACTGCATTTAACAAAAGCCGAGGTAGGTAATTGTATTATCGCATCGGTTTCGGCCACTATAATCGCGCGGCTTTTTATAGGTAAGCTATGCGATACCTGGGGGCCACGTAAAACCGCCATACGACTCTTGCTCGTCGGCTCCATCCCTGTTTTTTTAGTGGGTTTAGCGCATGATTATACCACCTTCTTATTGTTCCGCCTGGCAATTGGCGTTATAGGTGCGTCATTCGTTATTACCCAGTTTCATACTTCCATGATGTTTGCCCCTAAATTAAAAGGGACTGCAAATGCAATAACGGGTGGTTGGGGTAATTTAGGCGGCGGAGTAACCAATATAGTTATGCCGCTAATTTTTGCCGCTATAGTGGGATTTGGCTACACCAAAGGCGAAGCCTGGCGCTACGCCATGATAGTACCCGGGGTAATGATGCTTATTATTGCCCTCCTGTATTATAAATATACTAAAGATACCCCAAACGGTAATTATGATGAAGTTGGCTATAATAAAGGCAGGTCAACCAAAACGGATTGGTCAGTCTTGGCCGACTGGCGTATCTGGGCGCTAACTATTGGTTATGCCATGTGTTTTGGTATGGAACTTACATTCGATAATGTGGCCTCATTGCATTTTGTCGACTCATTTCACCTTTCGCAAAGTACAGCAGGTTTTTGGGCAGGCATATTTGGTTCTATGAACTTATTCGCACGTGCTTTGGGCGGAATTGTATCCGACAAGGTTGGCAGCAAATTCGGGATGCGTGGCAAGGGCCTGTTACTTGCCGGCGTATTGTTTTTAGAAGGAATAGGCCTTATACTTTTTGCACAGGCCGGTTCATTAATGGTGGCAATTGTCACCATGCTAACGTTCGCGTTGTTCCTGAAAATGTCAAACGGGGCAACTTATGGTATAGTGCCTTTTATAAATACAAAAAACGTTGGCCTGGTAAGCGGCATAGTGGGTGCCGGCGGCAATTTAGGCGGCATGATGTTCGGTTTTTTGTTTAAATCGTCATCCGTTACTTATGTACAGGCATTTACTTATATCGGCTTTATAGTTATAGGGGTATCGCTCATCATATTAATAACCAGGTTTCAAAAGTCAACATCGGCCCGGGAAGATTTTCTTGCCCCGGTTACAACAGGCGTAGCATAATTGCTTATAGGATAGGTTTATACCAATGGCCCTAAAAAAACAACGTACAGATCAGTTTACCAGTACCTGCTGTTATTGTGGGGTTGGCTGTGGTGTGGTTGTTAATAGAGAAAAAAACGGGAGCATTACCCTTACAGGCAATAAAGATCACCCGGTGAATAAAGGTATGCTTTGTAGCAAAGGGATGAACCTGCATTATACGGTAAACGATAAAAGCGACAGGCTGCTTTATCCGCAAATGCGCTATAATAAAAACATGCCCATGCAACGGGTTAGCTGGGATGAAGCGCTTGACCGTACGGCAGCAGTATTCAAAACATTTATTGAGAAATATGGGCCTGACTCCGTTGCGTTTTATGCATCAGGACAATGTTTAACCGAAGAATATTATGTGGTAAACAAGCTGATGAAAGGTTTTATCGGCAGCAATAATATCGATACCAATTCGCGCCTGTGCATGAGCAGCGCCGTTGCGGCTTATAAAATTGCATTAGGCGAAGATAGTGTGCCTGTTTGCTATGATGATATTGAAATTGCCGATTGCTTTTTTGTAATGGGCGGCAACCCGGCATGGTGCCATCCCATATTATGGCGCAGGGTCGAGGCGCATAAAGCCGCCAACCCGGCTGTGAAAATTATTGTGGTTGATCCAAGGGTTACGGACTCATGTGCCAATGCCGATCTGCATTTGCAAATAAATCCCGGAACGGATATTACCCTTAACCATGCCATTGGCCGGTTACTGATCGAGAATGGCGACATTGATATTGATTTTATAAATAACCACGCCGAAGGGTTTGAGAAGTATAGTGAAGTAGTTTTCAAACTTAGTTTGGTTGAAGCTGCAAGGATATGCGGGTTGAGCGAAAGCGATATCCGCCTTGCAGCAAAATATATTGGCGAAGCTAAAGGCTTTATTACCATGTGGACAATGGGACTTAATCAAAGCGCCATTGGCGTAAACAAAAACCTAAGCCTTATAAACATTAACTTAATTACAGGCCATATCGGTAAGCCGGGCTCGGGGCCGTTATCGCTCACCGGGCAGCCAAATGCAATGGGCGGCCGCGAAGTGGGCGGATTGGCCAACCTGCTTCCGGCACATCGTAATTTAAACAACCCACTGCACCGCGAAGAAGTACAGAAGTTTTGGGGTGGAACAGCAATCCAGCCTAATCCCGGCCTTACGGCTACCGAGATGTTCGGGGCTTTGAATGATGGCCGGTTGAAGGCTATCTGGATAATGTGTACCAACCCGCTTACCAGTCTGCCGAACGTTCGCTTAGCCGAGGATGCCTTAAAGAAAGCCAAATTTGTGGTGGTGCAGGAGATCAGCAACAAACCCGAAACACTGGCTTATGCCGATGTAATATTGCCTGCCGCGGCCTGGGCCGAAAAAGAAGGCACCATGACCAACTCCGAACGTCGCATAAGTTACCTGAATAAAATAGTTGAACCGCCGGGCGAGGCAATTGCCGATGCCGAAATTATATGCCGCTTTGCTCGTAAAATGGGTTATAAGGGTTTTAACTTTGAAAACCCCGCCGCTATATATGCCGAACATGCCAAACTAACCGCCAAAACTAATATCGACATTAGCGGCTTAAGTTATGACATATTAAAGGAAAGAAAAACAGTGCAATGGCCTTACAAAAAGAAAGGCCCGCCCAACGGACAACCTCGTTTGTTTACCGATCATAATTTTTACCGGCCATCAAAAAAGGCATTGATAAGTGCTGTGCCCGACACTTTGACCAGCGAAACCCCCGACGATGATTTCCCGTTCATCCTTACCACCGGCCGTATCCGCGACCAGTGGCACACCATGAGTAAAACCGGGAAAGTAAACAAGCTTAACCAACATTATAAGCAGGCATTTTTGGAGATACATCCAGATGATGCCGAACTGTTGGGCTTGAATGAATTGGATATTGCGGTGATCACCTCCCGCCGAGGCGAAGTAAGGGTGCAGGCAAAAATATCAACCCAAATAAAAAAAGGCGTGGTGTTTTTACCTATGCATTGGGGTAAAATATTGGGCAATGACCTTAACCGCGCCAATAACGTTACCAGTGATCTGGTGGACCCTGTTTCAAAAGAACCTGATTTTAAATACTGTGCCGTTAATGTACAAAAGTATGTAAAGCCATTTCAGCGTATAGTAGTAATTGGCGCCGGTGCCGGTGCTTATGGCTTTGTAAAGTCATACCGCGAACTGAACCAGGGCGACCAGATCACTATCTTCAGTAAGGAAAATCACCCTTTCTATAACCGTGTAATGTTGCCCGACTATATCAGCGGTGAGCAGCGGTGGGAACAATTGGTTAAAATGAAGGATAGCGAGGAGCCTGCTTATAATATCAGGTTGTTACGCGGTGTAAGTATCGAAAAAATTGACAGGGAAAATAAACAAGTCTTCGACTCGCGTGGTATAAAAACACCATATGATGTTTTATTGATAGCCACCGGCAGCCGGGCATCGATTCCTAAAAATACGCCATCATTACCGGGCATATTCAGTATGCGCAGCCGGAACGATGCCGATAACTTTAAAAAGCATGTTCCCAAAAATGGGCATGTGGTTGTGGTTGGCGGCGGCCTGCTGGGTTTGGAAATGGCAGCTTCGTTGCGCGAGATAGGGATAAAGATCACCATTATTCACCGCACATCGCGCTTTTTAAACAGGCAACTGGATGCTTTGGGCAGCCAGCTATTGCACGAAGAAATGGCCGACCAGGGCTGCGATATTTATTATGACGATGAAGTACAGCTTTTTTATGGCCGGTCTAAATTAACCGGCATCGGCCTAAAAAGCGGTCGCAAAATAAATTGCGATGCCATGATACTGGCCATCGGTACAACGCCTAATCTTGAAATAGCAAAAGAATGCGGTTTAGCCATAAAACGTGGCGTTATTGTAAACGAGCGCCTGCAAACCAGCGACCCGGACATATATGCCATTGGCGAAATTGCCGAATTTGAAGGTACGCTATACGGTATTACCGCCGCTGCCGAACAGCAGGCAGAAGTGGTTGCAAAATATATGAACGGCGACATTGCCAGTTATTACAAAGGCAGCCTTTTTATGAATATCATAAAAATTCATGGGTTTGATTTGTGCAGCATTGGTTTGTCTGAATGCCCCGACGATAAGGCCTATGAAGAGATAGTTTTTATTGATAAGGCCCAGCGTTATTACAAAAAATGCATCATTCATGAAGATAAACTGGTAGGTACTATTTTGATAGGCGATAAAAGTGAATTCCAGGAGTTCCGGTCGCTGATTGGCAACAAAACCGAACTGAATGAAAAGCGGATGCAGCTATTACGAAGCGGCGACAAGGTCGAGCCGGTTTTGGGCAAGCTGGTATGCAGTTGCAACAATGTAGGCAGCGGTAATATACTTAACAAAATAGAAGCGGGTTGTAATACATTGAAGGAATTGTGCGATTCAACCGGCGCAGGTACAGGTTGTGGCTCATGCCGCCCCGAAGTAAAACGCCTGTTGGAGGAAAGCCTGAAAGTAGCGATTTAATAAAACGAACAAAATGGAAACATACTGCATTAAGATAAATCTTCCCGGTGGCATGATCTCTGCCGGCGACCTTTACGAAATACTGCAAATAGCCCAAAATGCCGGTGCTGACGCAATAAGTATTGGTAACAGGCAGCAGTTATATTTTTTTATAGAACAAAAAAGGCTCGAAGACCTGGAAATGAACATGCTGCAGGCTGCGATAGATTATGAAATAAATGACGATCAATTTCCGAACATCATTAGTTCTTATGTAACCGATAATATATTTAATACAGAAAGCTGGCTAAAAGAAGGGGTATATAAAGATATATTCGACCTGTTCAATTTTCAACCCGAATTAAAGGTAAACCTTGTAGACCAGCATCAAACCTTTGTGCCTTTTTTTAGCGGGAATTTTAATTTCATCAGTTCGGCTGTAAGCAATTATTGGTATTTGTATACCCGTTTCCCTAAAACTAGCGAGCTGCATTGCTGGCCTAACCTGGTATATTCTGATGATATACCGGCTATTTGTAAAGCTGCCCAGGATGTTATTATGAATAACCGGCAATTGTTTTACGATCAGCCACACATCGATCATAATTTATTTTATCAAAAAGTTATTGCCGCCAATAATTTCGTAAGCCAGCAAATAACCGAGCCGCTAAGGCTGCCCGAGTTTTCCCTGCCTTATTATGAGGGGTTCAACAAGTACCTGAACGGGAAATACTGGCTCGGAATTTATAGGCGCAATGAACTGTTCCCAATTGATTTTTTAAAGGATATATGTTCTATATGTATTAAAACGCGTGTCGGCCAATTATATACTACGCCCTGGAAATCAATATTAATTAAAGGCATTAATGAAGCCGACCGCAAGGACTGGGGCTTTATCCTGAATAAATACCGGGTAAATGTAAGGCATGCCGCAAACGAGCTCAACTGGCAACTGGAAAATTTATGCACCGACAGCCTCGAACTGAAAAAACAACTGGTTAGGGAGTTTGAAGAATACGACCTGCGGACATACCGCCTGTGTTTCGCCATAAAAATGCAGCCTAAAACGGGCTTGCTGGCATCTATAATTATTAGAAAAACTAAGACCGGTCTATTTGATATTTTGCATACCCGCGATTTCAACCCAAACTCAAAAGATTTTGTGGTTCATAAAAAAGAGTTGCAAGCAGCTACGCTTGGGGAACCCCTGATAGCGCTTTGTGATCTTCATTACCGATCGCTTAGCGACAGTAATACTTTACTAAGCACCGGCAGCACCGAAGATAATGATACAGAAAGTGATACGGAAACTATCCGGCTTCATCAATGCCAAAACTGTCTTACTATTTATGATAAAAACTATGGTGATACAATTAACGGGATACCCGTGGGTACAGAGTTTAATACAATTAGCGATTACACCTGCCCTGTTTGTGAATCAACGGCGGATTGTTTTATAGAAATTGAAAAACAAGTTCAGCATGTATAACCGCTGTGGTTACCCACAGAATCTTATCTTTCTTTTAACATCTAAAAACAATAAATCCAATCAATATGAAAAAAAGTCTACAAACATCACACCCCAAAACAAACACAGGTACGGTCGTAAAAATTATTATAATGGCTATCATTATAGCCGGGGCTTTAATGCCGCAAATAACAAAGGCCCAGGTGAAGGTAGTTCCGCCTGATTCCATACAATATCAGGGAACGCTTTATCAAAAGATAAAAATCAAAGCTACCTATCCAAAAGTAGTTGGCTATCTAAGCTTTATACTGCCTTTGGAAACGCTAACCTTATCAACCGGCAAATTCACACCAAATTTTTCCAATCATACCAGCAGTATTGGCTTCCCGGTAGGTGTGAATGTTTTATACAGCGATAGGTTTGGCTTTAGTTATGAACTTACGCCAACTATAAAAGCATCAGGCGGCTCAAGTAAAATGAGTAATTTAGTATTTGACCCCGGTACTATGTTTCGTTTTGATCACGGCTTTACCATCATCTCTCGCGTTGCCTTTGAAACCTCGGGCCGCTATGGTTTTACCCCGGTGTTCAACAAGATATATGCCCACACAAAAGATGTAAACTACTTTGTGGCACTGTCACTCCCTACAAGGTTTGGCGAAAGTGAGCCAGCCACAATTGGCCTGAATTTGCAATTGGGGTTTATATTTAATTAAGAAACTTAATTATTGATTCTACACACGTTGTTCAAAAACGCTATTAATTCATAAATTTATTGCAGTAATAAACTTCAGTCATGACCAAATTAGCACTTGCGTATAAAGCGTTTGATGAATATAACCAGAAAGACCCCCACACTTTTGTGTGGGATGGCCTTTCCTACCCGCAAGAGTATTTTTTGGCCTTAAAGCTATACGACTGGGTTTTAAAATTAGACCCGAATGCAAGTGAGGAGCTTTTATTGGCATCGCGCAGTCAGCACATTGGGCGATGGGAAATTCCGCGGGAGGATTACCCCGATGGCCGGGAAGGGTATCTGAAATGGAGAAAGGAGCTTGCCCTGTTTCATGCCGGTAAAGCTTCGGTTATTATGGAGGAAACAGGTTACACAGACGAACAAATTGCACGGGTAAAACAGATCATCCTGAAACAAAAAATAAAGGTTGATGCGGAAGTACAAACAATGGAAAACGCGCTCTGCCTGGTTTTTCTTGAATTTCAATATGAGGACTTCTGTTCCAAACACCCGGCAGAAAAAGTGATCAATATTCTTAAAAAGTCATTATTAAAAATGGATAAACAAGGGCATCAATTTGCCCTTGCTTTAAATTATTCAGAAATGGGGCTGTCTTATATACGATCAGCAGCAAAATTATGATCCTCGGGATATTTGGGTGTAATGGGTATACTAAAGTTTAAAATGTTAAATAGTAGAAGCCTGTTATCCCTCCCCAAATAAATGTCATATTTTATAAGTTTCTATAGCAAAACACTACCTAATTGCTACCTTTATTTAAATAAATAATAAACGATATGAATACAGAAAAAGCCATTTTGGCCGGTGGGTGCTTTTGGGGGGTAGAGGAACTTTTCAGGCAACAGCCCGGGGTAATTTCAACGGTTGTTGGATATACCGGTGGCGATGTCCGCAATGCTACTTACCGCAATCATGGCACTCATGCTGAAGGTATTGAGATCACATTCGACCCGACAAAACTATCTTATCGCGCCCTGCTTGAATACTTTTTCCAGATACACGACCCAACGACACGAAACAGACAGGGAAACGATATAGGTACCTCTTACCGTTCTGCCATTTTTTACATGAATGACGCGCAACACGAAACCGCCCAAAAGTTAATTGCAGAAATGGATGCTTCGGGTAAATGGCCGGGAAAAATTATTACGGAAGTGGTACCCGCAACAGATTTTTGGAATGCCGAAGAAGAACACCAGGATTATTTGCAAAAACACCCCTACGGTTATACCTGCCATTTTGAAAGGCCGGAATGGACGCTAAAATAACAATAGCCTGTTAGGGCATTGCCAAGTTTTTATTAAAAATATATTAAAGCCGTTTTGCGAAAGCAAAGCGGCTTTTTAGCCTGAATATTATTAGGTTATGAAAATAAACAAGGCAATATATTATTAAGTAAATTTTACTACTCTCCAACAAATTAGTATAATTGTTTCTTAAAGTCTGAGTTTGCTGTCATCAGCCGGATAACCAATTAATAAATTTATGGGAAACCCTTTACTTCAAGCTATCTGTGCTAAGTTGCCTTCGTTTTTATTAGCAGGACGGGCACCGGGAGGTTTTGGAATGGGGATAAGCTGAGGCGGGCATCTATGCACAATTACGATATTTATACCGACGATGAACTCACAACCTTATTAAAGGAGGGCGATCATTCCGCCTATACCGAAATATATAAAAGATACTGGAGAAAGCTGCTTTTAATAGCCTGGAACCATAGCCATGATAAGGATACTTCGAAGGATATTGTACATGATGTATTTATATCGCTGTGGGACAGGCGCGACACTGTAGAAATATCAAATCTATCCGCCTTTTTAGCAACATCGGTTAAATTCAGCATTTTCAAACATTACCAGAAAGAGAGCCGCCGGGCTGATCTCCTCGGTCAGAATTATGAGTTCGATGAGTTTACAAATGATGAATCTAAGCTTGACGCCCTTTTTTTAAAGGAATATATTAATGGCATTGTAGAAGAAATGCCTGAAAAATGCCGCCTGGTGTTCCGTTGCAGCCGCGAGATCGGCATGAAAAATAAAGAGATCGCCGACAAATTTCAGATCACGGAAAAAGGCGTTGAAGCCAATCTCACAAGGGCGCTGAAAATTATACGCGCCGAACTAAAAAATAATCTTTGGGTACTGGTATTCCCCCTCTGCATCCTTTATTATATCTTCAGGTAAACCCTTTTTTCAGTTATTTATAAAAAAAGTGTATTACCATGTAGGGTAACGCGCGGCTTATAGTACCTATCTGTAATAAGCCACAATAACCAATTGGACCAGGACACTATTTACGAATTAATTAAGAAATACAGGGACAATACTGCCTCTGAATCAGAGAAACAGGCCTTGCTTGAGTGGTACCGCCAAACGGCTTACCAGGATGCAGAGTTCCCCGAAGATGAAGACGCCGTTGGTGAATTTATGCTCGAGCGTTTGAACAGGGAGAACAAACCACGCAATGGAAGAATAATACCTATAAGGCGGTGGTTGTTAGCTGCTTCAGTTTTGATATTGCTTGGGCTTGGGTCGTTATACGTTATTCATATACGTGGTGGATCGCAAAAAAATAATATCGCGCTAATACCTAAAAAAGATATTGCACCGGGAGGCAACAAGGCCATATTAACATTGGCAAACGGTTCAAAAATATCATTAACTGATGCCAGCAACGGCACAGTTGCCAGCCAAAATGGTGTTCAGGTTACTAAAGCCGCTAATGGGCAATTGGTATATGTAATAAAAAATACCGGTATGCCAATCACGGCATCAGGCGATGCCAATTCTGAAAGGAAAGCTGCCGCTTTGGCCTTTAATACAATTGAAACACCAAAAGGGGGCCAGTACCAGGTTGTATTGCCCGATGGTTCAAAAGTTTGGCTGAATGCTATGTCATCCATAAAATTCCCGGTAAGTTTTTCTTCACTTAAGGAACGCCGGGTGGAGTTAACAGGCGAAGCATATTTCGAGGTCGAACACAATAAAGATCTCCCTTTCAGGGTGGTTTCGGGCAAGCAGGTAGTTGAAGTATTAGGTACCCATTTTAATGTTAATGCTTACCCCGATGAAACGGGTATAAAAACTACCCTTTTAAAGGGTTCGGTTAAGGTAACAGGTGATAGTAACAGCGCCATATTAAAGCCCGGCCAGCAGGCTGAATTTACAAGCAGCATTACCATATCGAATGTAAATACTGATGAGGCAGTAGCCTGGAAAAACGGCTATTTCTTTTTTGACGATGAAAAGCTGCAGGATATAATGCGGGTAGTAGCCAGGTGGTATGATGTTAAAGTGATTTTCGCCGATGAAAGCACTAAAAATGAAACATTTGGCGCTTTGTCAACCCGTTTTGCCAATATATCAACCCTGCTTAATATGATGGAGCAAACAGGCGATGCCAGGTTCAGCATAGATGGTTCTACAATTACCGTAAGCAAAAAAAGCGGTAATAAACATGTAACTAATTAATAGCCAGTATATAAACTAATTAAACTATGAGATTATGATAAAAAAAGCTACTCCCACCTGAAATGTAAAATTATAAGAGGTTATTAAAGCAAAACAGGAGCACTCGCGATGCCCCTGTTCTAATGGCTTTATTTAAATCCGAATGCAATTGTCATAACATTTCTAACTTAAAACCGCCTTAACAAATGTATAAAATTTTTACTGCAAACATTTGTATCCCTCCGGGCTACGCCAAGAAATTCTTCTTAACAATGAAGATAACCACTTTTATATTTTTCCTTGCATTGATGCAGGCAAGCGCTGCGGCCTTTTCGCAACGGATAACTTATAAAGAAAAGGATGCAAGCCTAAAACAAGTGTTCAGCCAGATCAATAAACAAACAGGGTATAATGTTTTCTGGTCGGCCAAAAGCATTAAGAATACTCCCGTATTAAATGCGGATTTTCAAAATGCCACTATCCAGGAAGTACTGAACACCTGCTTAAAAGGTTTACAACTTAATTATGCCATTGATGGCAAATCAATAATTATTAAACCATCACCGCCAGCTGAGGTTTCTCCGGTTGCCGATTTGATTAGCATTACCGGAACGGTAACCGATTCATTAGGGGTGAAAATAACAGGGGCCAACATAGCGGCTGTTGGTAATAAAAATATTCATGCCACTACTGATGCGAACGGTAAATTTAATCTAAGCGTTCCTGCCGGTACCCAGTTACTCATTTCTTTTGTGGGATATGAGCCGCAAAAGGTAACAGTAACTGCCGATAGAAAAACGTACTTCATTATTCTTAAAGAATCAACCACCGAAGTTAATGAAGTTGTTATCAGCGCCTATGGCCGCAAACAGCGCAAGGAAGCCGTAGTGGGATCAGTAACCACCGTACAACCCTCTGAATTAAAAATACCTGCAAGTAACCTTACCAACGCACTTGCCGGGCAGGTGGCGGGTGTCATCGCCTACCAGCCAAGTGGCCAGCCGGGGCAGGATAACGCCAAATTCTTTATCAGGGGCGTCACTACCTTTGGCTATAACCAAAACCCCCTTATTTTAATTGATAACGTGGAGCTATCAACAGATGACCTTGCACGTTTGCAAGTTGACGACATTGCCAGCTTCTCGATATTAAAGGACGCGAGTGCTACGGCCTTGTACGGTGCAAGGGGTGCGAACGGTGTTATATTAGTTACTACAAAGTCAGGTAAAATAGGTAAGGCCGTTATTAATTTCAGATATGAGAACTCCATTTCGCAATCGGCCAAAACCTTGCAACTGGCAGACCCCATCACGTATATGAAGCTTTTTAATGAAGCTACTGAAACACGCGACCCATTGGCACCGCTGCCTTTCTCACAAAACAAGATCATCAATACCGAAAATACCATCAACAACACTCCCGGCAGTAACCCATATGTGTATCCGGCAGTCGACTGGCTTAACATGCTGTTCAAAAAATCAACAGTAACCCAAAGGGCCGACCTAAGTGTTAGTGGTGGTAATGAGCTGGCTAAATATTATGTTTCAGGTTCATATAGTATAGACCACGGTATTTTAAGGGAAGATATAGCCAATAACAATAATAATAACGTAAACTTTAGAAATTACCAGTTGCGTTCAAACGTAAATGTCAACCTTACTAAATCAACCGAATTGGTGGTAAGGCTTGAGGGCATGTTTAACCAATACAATGGCCCTATATCTACCGACGGATCATTCCAAACAGACTTGTATAATATAGCAGTACACACCAGCCCTGTGCTGTTCCCGGCTTTCTTCCCTGCCGACTCGGCAAATCTAAAAACCAAGCATATTTTGTTTGGCAATGATAGCGGGCCAGGTGGCAGCAATAGCAACAGTATACAGGACAATAACCCCTATGCCGCTTTACTGCGCGGGCACGAAAACTTTTCTGAATCGAGGTTATCGGCTCAATTGGAACTTAACCAGAATTTGAATTTCATAACTGACGGGCTTTCATTCCACGGGTTATTTCATGTTAACCGTTATTCTTATTGGCAATCGTCCGCATCATACTCACCCTATTATTATAATGTGCAAACGTATGATAAGACGACAAATACCTACACGCTTGATTGGTTGAACCCGCAAACCTCAGGCAACAATGTTGCCAGGGAATATTTGCTGCTATCGCGCGACCCAAGCACTGATAACCTGAATGCTTTCGACTTTTTACAAGGCATAGTAAATTACGACAGAAAATTTGGCGATCATACAATCAGCGCCTCACTGATAGGCACACAGCAGCAAACCACTTATTCGCAGGTGTCTGACCTGGAATCATCTCTGCCTTATCGTAACGAAACTGTGGCAGGCCGCGCTACCTATTCATTCAAAAGCCGGTATTATATCGAGTTTAACTTTGGTTACAATGGTACCGAACGCTTTTCGGCAAATCACAGGTTTGGTTTTTTCCCTACTATCGGTGGTTCATGGGTCATTTCCAACGAAAAATGGTGGGATAATGATCTGAGCGACATATTCCAGCGCCTGAAAGTACGCGCGACTTACGGTACGGTAGGTAACGATAATATCGGTTCGCAGCGATTCTACTATCAGTCGAATGTTAACCTTAATGGTGGTAACCCGGCCTCGTTTGGCACTAATAATGGTTACACACGTAACGGGGTAACCATCTTAAATTATGCTAATCCTGATATTACCTGGGAAACATCGCGCCAGCTGAATTTAGGCCTTGAGCTAACTACTTTAAAAGATCTGAATGTTGTTGTCGAGGTTTACAAATATCACAGGTATAATATTCTACAGGATCGTACATCTATACCTTCAACAATGGGCCTCGAGGCCACCATTGCCGCAAATATAGGTGCTGCCAATACGAAAGGTATTGATATTCAAATGGATTATAAACACTCTTTTGGCCAAAATTATTGGTTACAGGGACGTGCCAACTTCACTTTTGCCGAAAGCACTTATGCTAATTATGAAGAGCCCTCTTATCCTGCAAATGAAGCCTACCGTTATGAAATTGGTCAGCCTATTGGCCGCCAATATGGTTATGTGGCCGAGCGTTTATTTGTTGATGATAACGAAGCAAAAAACTCACCAACTCAGATATTTTCAACCAATGGCATACCGCCGCAGGGGGGCGATATTAAATACCGCGACTTAAACGGCGATGGCAAGATTGATGGTGCTGATGAAACTTTCATCGGTTACCCTACGGTTCCTGAGATAGTTTATGGGTATGGTATATCAACGGGTTACAAGAACTTCGATTTATCGGCATTCTTCCAGGGCCAGGCCAGGGTTTCTTTCTTTATTGATCCAAGCAGGATGAGCCCCTTCATCCAAAGCCCTGATGCTTATGTGTATGGGAATACACAGTTGTTGCAGGCATTTGCTAATGATCATTGGTCGGAAGATAACCAAAACCTATACGCTCAATATCCGCGTTTGGGCGTAACAGGTAATCAGATTGAAAACAACCGCCAGAACAGCACCTGGTGGATGCGTGATGGCAGTTTCCTGCGCCTTAAATCAGTGGAGTTTGGTTATACCCTCCCTGCATCGGTAAGCAAAAAGTTAGATGTTAAAAAGCTGCGCATATACTTTAACGGTTTGAACCTGTATACATGGGCGCCATTTAAACTCTGGGACCCTGAGCTTGGGGGCAACGGCTTTGCTTACCCTATTCAAAAGGTATTTAACATTGGCGTTAACGTAACCTTATAGTAGTTGACTTTATAATTAGAAGAAATATGAGAACACATTATAAAATATTATTACTGATGGCCTTATTATTTGTGGGAGCATCATCGTGTAAAAAATATCTGGATGTTATCCCTGATGATACGGGCACACTTGATTATGCCTTCAGGAACAGGAACGAGGCCGAAAATTATCTTTTCAGCTGCTATACTACCTTACAGCAAATGGCCGATCCGACCGGCAACGTTGGTTTTACTACATCATCAGAAATTATATACCCCAATAATTTAACACAGCATCCCATACCAGAAACCGGATTTGCCCTGATTCGCGGTACGCAGAATAGTGCTAATGTAGGTGTTAACTGGTGGGATGGTGAAAATGGCGGCCAGTCGCTGTACAGGGCAATACGCCGCTGTAACATTATGCTGGAGAATATAAATGAGCCGGTTGACCTTAGCCAGGCCGAAAAAGCCAGGTGGATAGCCGAAACTAAATTTTTGAAAGCTTATTATCACTATTACCTGCTGCGTTTATATGGCCCTATACCCATTATCAAAACTAACCTTGATATTACTGCATCAACTGAGCAGGTTAGGGTAGCCAGGGCGCCTGTCGACTCGGTATTTAGTTACATAGTACAGCTTTTAGACGAGGCGGCTCCCGATCTGCCGCCGGTAATTGATAACCAGGCACAGGAATTGGGCCGTATTACTTCAACCATTGCATTATCAGTTAAAGCCGAAGTTTTGGCTACCCAGGCCAGCCCTTTGTTTAATGGTAACCCTGATTATGCCGGTGTAAAAAATAAAGACGGAACCCTGCTTTTTTCAAGTTCTTATGATGCTACAAAATGGCAAAAAGCCGCCGATGCATGTAAAGTTGCCATTGATGCCTGTACTGCCGCGGGATTAAAACTATATACGTTCCAGGCACCCGGAACAATAGGCCAGTTGCCCGATTCATTGGTAAAGGTTTTAACGGCACAAAACGCCGTTACATCAGCATGGGAACAGAATCCTGAACTGATATGGGCTTTAAACCCTACCTTTCCCGACCAGGGCTATGCTACGCCAAGGCTAACAACATTATCTGCTATTAATATATTCTCAAACCCGTCAACATTTGCGGTGCCGTTAAGCGTTGCCGAAATGTTTTATTCGGATAAGGGCGTACCCATTGATGAAGATAATACCTTCAATTACTCGGGCAGGTTTGGCTTGCGTACCGGTGATAATGCCAGCCAGTTTTATATAGCTAAAGGATACACAACAGTAAATGACCATTTTAACAGGGAGCCGCGTTTTTATGCCAATCTGGCTTTTGATGGTGGTATATATTTTGGAAATGGCAAAACATCCATCAACAATATGTACCATGTTGAAGCACGTGGTAACACAGCCTTAGCCGGCCCCAAGGATCTGAATACGTTAAATATTACCGGTTACTGGCCTAAAAAGTTGGCCAACTATCTTTCAGTTTATGATGATGGATTTGTGCCGGTTCAATTCCACTTACCACTAATGCGGCTTTCAGGGTTGTATTTACTTTATGCTGAGGCATTGAATGAAGTAAACGGCCCTTCACCTGATGTATTTAAGTATGTAGATATGGTAAGGGCACGGGCAGGTTTACAGGGGGTACAGGCATCATGGACCGCATATTCAAAAAATCCCACAAAATTCACTACCAAGGATGGTTTAAGGGCTATTATTCACCAGGAACGCCGCATCGAGCTATGTTTTGAAGGCCAAAGCGGCTGGGACCTTCGCCGCTGGAAAGAATTGCAGGGCGTATTGAGCAGCCCGCTGCAAGGCTGGAATATTTATGAATCAGACCCCAATAAATACTATGTGCCGCGTACAGTTTTAATACCTGTATTTGGGTTGCAAAATTATTTATGGCCTATAAAGGATAATGACCTGATAATAGATAACAACCTGGTACAGAACCCTTACTGGTAGTAGTTAATTGATGTGAAATTTTTTAAAAGAGATAAAGAAATGATAAGATTTAAAAAATACCTGGAATTCCTGCTGCCAATAATACCGGTGATACTGGTATTTATGCTGGCTTCCTGTGAAAAGAACAATGGGTATAATACGGTTGTATCCAACGATAAAACAAAGCCTGGTGTAATAACCGATATAAAGGTAACCAACCTGAACGGTGCCGCGTACATAACTTATACTTTGCCAAACTCAAGCAATATTTTATATGTTTCGGCAGAATATAATATAAACGGTACCACTACGCGCCAAACCAAGGCCAGCTATTATACCGATACGGTATTGTGCGATGGTTTTGCCCAAAGTAAAGATTACCAGGTAACCCTGCATGTAGTAAGCCGGGCTAATGTAGAATCAGACCCGATTACGGTAACGGTGCATCCCGCCACGCCAATTTATCAGCTTATAAAGCCAACTGTGCAAATGACCGCCGACTTTGGTGGCGTGAATATTAAAGCTTTAAATCCTTACAAGAAAGATATTGGGGTGATCTTAATTGCTTATGATAATTCAACCCAGGAATATGAGGTAGCAGATCAGAATTATACGGCACTTGATAGTATAAATTATTCCGTCCGTGGATATGCGGCAACACCGCAAAAATTTGGGGTGTATGTAACAGACCAGTTCGGAAATATTTCGGATACTACGTTGTTAACCATAACACCAATATTTGAAACATTGCTGGATAAGAGCCAGTTTTCAGTCTACAAACTACCAAGCGACAGCCAAACCGCTTATGGCTGGGAAGTATATTATTTGTGGGATAATAAAACCGATGACTACTCAAACGGCTGGCATACGGCACCGGGTGGCCCCGCACCGATGCAGTGTACGTTTAACATGGGTGTATCAGCGCAGTTAAGCCGGTTTATCATGTGGGAACGGCCCGATCAATATGCTTACTCCCATGGTAACCCCAGAGATTTCTCGATATGGGGTTCGAATGCGCCCGCCCCGCAGGACGCTTATTTACCGCAATTGGCCGCGCCAGGAACTGTTGTTGGCGATTGGGTTAATTTGGGCAATTATCATTACCCTGATCCTCCATCGGGTTTATCACCCGGCTTTACTAATGCAAGTGATGAGGCTTTTGTGGCAGCAGGGGTTAATTTCAATATCACGCCTGGTTCGCCGCCGGTACATTTCTTCCGCGTATTGGTTCATGATACCTGGTCGGGTGGTGATTTTGCACATATAATGGAGTTTTCAATTTACGGTAAACCGCAATAAAAATTATTAACGCTACAATTAAAAACATGAGATCATTTTTCAAAATATTAATTCTGGTGGTGCTGCTTACCAGCGTCATTAGTTGTGTAAAGAGGGATACTGAGTTCCGGAACTTTTTGGATGGCAAGGAACTGATTTATCCTGGTGTTGTAAAAAACCCGCATTACACCCCCGGTGATTTAAGGGCCGAGCTGTTGTGGAACCCAAGTTCCGACCCAAGCGTAGTAAAGTATGTTATTTACTGGAACAACAAAGCCGATTCAATGACTTATACCTCATCAGATCATAATCCCGCTGATACCCTAAAGGTAATTGTACCGGGCCTTAATGAATATACCTATTCATTTGTGGTATATTCATACGATGCTAATGGCAATAAATCTATCCCGTTGGATATAAACAACGTAAAAGTTTACGGCCCAAGTTATCAAGCAAGCCTTATTAACAGGCCATATAATGTAACTATACCGTACACCGTGTCGGACGCGGGCGATGTAACACTTAATTTTTACAAGCTCGATACGGCAAGCGAGTCCTTTAGTTTCGCACACAACGTATCCACTACGGTAAGATATACCGATAGGGCCGGGCAGCAGGTACAAAGAACGTTTTACAGGGACAGTACCTTTATAATACATGATTTTAAGGCTGGTTCAGCATTGGATTATAGGTCGGCTTATGTACCTGTAATAGGTGCCATTGATACTTTTAATGTGAACAGCTATACTACATTTCCCGAGATATTCGGATATGCGGCTTGTAATAAAGCATTATTTGCCAAAGTGAAATTGCCTTATGATATGAATCCATACGAAGGCGATACCGATGAAGACAGGTTGTGGGACGGCAGTGTTGGCCCGCAGGGTTTCCCTAACATTTTTCACAGCGATGGCGCCCACTCGTTACCGCAAACTTTAACTTTTGATATGGGCAAAGTATATAATGGCTTGACCCAAATAGAGGAAACCGGCCGTAATTGCTGCCATAACCCCAACGATTTTGAAGTATGGGGTATAGCCGATATCACTAACGCGGCAACAACGCTGCAGCCAAACGATCCCGGATGGAAAGCCGAATCAATTACTAAAGGCTGGGTATTGCTTAAAGAAGTTACCAGGAATGATGATGGCAGTGTAGCCGTAAAGGTGAATTTAGATAATACCACTGCTGCTGTACGGTATATACGCATCAGGGTACTGCATAATGCTGATAACGAACCCAACTATACCAACATGAGCGAAATAACCATGTTTTATAACGTGCTTAATTAGTAGGTGCAAAAGAAAAACTCACCCTGAGTCTTATTTCAACAACCCGATAAGGTTATTCAATATGAATGGCTTATCGGGTTTAATAAGAAATCGATAATGCAGGCTAATATAATCCATCAAATTAAAAGCGTAGTCCATTTTTATAATTACTGCTTGTAAATACATTAGCATACAGATAACCAACCAATTCTAAATGCACAGATATAGTCCAGGGCTTATAAAGCCATATTTCGTACTCATTTTTGGAGTGCTTTTTATGTCAATTTGTTTTACTGCGAATGGGCAGGACAAGCACCTAAACAATAATAATATCGGCTTAAGTTACAGCAATTATTATACGCTGGCCAATAAGCTTAATAATTTTAAGCATGTAATTGCCACCAGAAAAAACGTTACGGTAACTTTCCTTGGCGGATCTATCACTTACAATCCTGGCTGGCGGCAAATGGTTTGTAAATATCTTACAGATCAGTTCCCAAATACTAAGTTCCATTTTATAGCAGCGGGCATACCTTCATTAGGGAGCTTGCCCCACGCGTTCAGGTTAAAGCATGATGTACTCGATTCGGTTAAAACCGACCTGCTATTTATTGAAGCCGCTGTTAACGACAGGGTAAATCATACCGATAGCATTACACAAGTGAGGGCGTTGGAGGGTATAGTACGCCACGCCAGGAAAGTAAATCCGGATATGGATATTATTATGATGGCTTTCGCCGATCCGTACAAAACAAGCGATTACAATAAAGTATTGGTACCTGTTGAAATAGCCAATCATCAAATGGTAGCGGATCATTATAACCTGCCATTTATAAACCTCGGCAAAGAAGTACGCGATAAAATAAATAATAAAGAGTTTAGCTGGGAAAATGATTTTAAAGATATTCACCCTGCGCCCTTTGGCCAGGAACTATACTTTGCCAATATAAAAAGCCTGCTGTATGATTGCTTTAATATCAGGTACAACAAGTTTGCCCGCCAGCCGTTACCCAAGCCACTGGATGCAGCAAACTTTGAGCACGGGACTTATTATAACATCAGCAATGCCCAATTTGATTCGGGTTGGTCAATCGATAACAATTGGAAACCAAACGATGGACTGGGTACACGCGATGGGTTTGTAAATGTACCTGTATTAAGTTCAGTTACACCAGGGGCGACATTAACTTTATCTTTTAGTGGAACAGCCGTTGGCATAGCAATAGTTTCAGGTTCGGACGCGGGTATTATTTCCTATCAGATAGATAATGCCCCGGCAAACACCGTAGATCTGTACACTGAATGGAGCAGTATGCTCCACCTGCCCTGGTACATTTTATTAGGCAGTGATCTAAAACCCGGGCAACACCGGTTAACCATCACCATAAACCAACAGAAAAACCAGGCCAGTAAAGGCAACGCCTGCCGTATAGTCAACTTTTTAGTAAATAAATAAACACCCGCATTATAATAATGATCCGTAAAACACCCCTGTTCATAATAATCTGCTTCGCCATAATTAATACTTGTTTTGGGCAACAACAGCCGCTAAAATTATGGTATGATAAACCCGCGCATGTATGGGAAGAAACTCTGCCTTTAGGCAACGGCCGTTTAGGTATGATGCCGGATGGCGGCGTATCATCCGAAAACATTGTGCTGAATGATATTACCCTGTGGTCAGGCGCGCCTCAAGATGCCAATAATTATGAAGCCTATAAATATTTGCCGCAAATAAGGAAGTTACTGTTTGAAGGTAAAAATGATGAAGCACAGGATTTGATCAATCAGCATTTTGTGTGTACCGGTAAGGGCGGTGGCAGCGTGCCTTTTGGCTGTTACCAGGTACTGGGCAACCTCGGCATAAAATATAAATACAACGGCGGTGATAGTACAGGCAGTAATTTCACAAACTACGAGCGCGAGCTATCATTAAATAAAGCCATTGCAAAAAGTACTTTCACAGTAAATGGGGTTACTTATACCCGGGAATATTTTACCAGTTTTAATAATGATATAAACATCATCAGGCTTACTGCAGATAAGGCCGGACAATTGAATTGCAGCATAGGTATCAGTCGGCCGGAGCGTGGAAATGTTGCTGTTAATAATGGCGAGCTACAATTAAGCGGCCGGTTGGATAACGGTACCGACGGTAAAGGTATGCGGTACCTGGCAAGGGTAAAAGCCAGGTTACAAGGCGGTACAATGAGCCTTGCAAACAATACACTGGTTATAAAAAATGCTACCGAAGCTATAATTTATGTTTCAGCCGGTACTGATTTTAAGGGCGCTGATGTGAACAAAAACACCGAAGCTGTACTTAATGCTGCTATTAAAACACCTTATGCAATTGAAAGGCAAAAGCATATCAGTAATTACCAAAAATTATTTAACAGGGTAAATATTAGTTTGGGCGATGCAAATGATACTAAGGAAACTACCGATAAAAGACTGATCTCTTTCCATAATAACCCGGCTGCAGATAATGGCCTGCCGGTTTTGTTTTACCAGTTTGGGCGATACCTGAGCATCTGCAGCACAAGGGTGGGGTTACTGCCGCCAAACTTGCAGGGCCTATGGGCAAACCAGATACAAACCCCGTGGAACGGCGATTACCATTTGGATATTAATGTACAAATGAACCACTGGCCGCTGGAAGTATCCAATTTATCGGAACTTAACCTGCCGTTGGTTGAGCTGGTAAGGGAAATGATGCCCCATGGCGAAAAAACAGCGAAAGCTTATTATAATGCCGACGGTTGGGTTGCCCACGTAATAACCAACCCCTGGCACTTTACCGAGCCGGGCGAAAGCGCCTCATGGGGGATAACCAAGGCAGGATCGGGTTGGTTGTGTAATAATATATGGGAGCACTATACTTTTACCAACGACAAAAAATACCTTGCCAATATTTACCCGATATTGCGGGGCTCGGCGCAATTCTACAACAGCATATTGGTGAAAGACCCGAAAACCGGCTGGCTGGTAACTTCGCCATCATCATCACCCGAAAACTCATTTTATTTGCCCAACGGTAAAACGGCAAGTATTTGCATGGGGGCTACGATTGATAACCAGATCATCAGGGAGTTGTTTAATAATGTGATAACCGCCTCAAAAATTTTAGGTAAGGATGAAGTCTTCAGGGCAGCTTTGAGCAAAAAATTAAAAGATTTGCCGCCCCCCGGAGTTATATCCAAAGATGGGCGTATACAGGAATGGCTGGAAGATTACAAAGAAACCGATCCGCAGCATCGCCATGTTTCGCATTTATATGGCTTGTTCCCGGCATCGCTTATCACCCCTGATGCAACGCCCGAACTCGCCGAGGCTGCAAAAAAGACGCTTGATGTTCGCGGTGATGATGGGCCAAGCTGGTCAATAGCTTATAAAATATTATGGTGGGCAAGGCTGCACGATGGCGACCGTGCGTTTAAACTCTACCGCCAGCTCATGCGGCCAACCTTGCGCAGCGATATTAATTATGGTTCAGGCGGCGGTATTTATCCTAACCTGCTATCAGCCGGGCCACCGTTCCAGATAGATGGTAATTTTGGCGCCACAGCCGGCATTGCCGAAATGCTGATACAGAGCCACGCCGGTTATATCGAACTGATACCGGCTGTCCCAAATGAGTGGAAAGCAACAGGCGCGGTGACAGGATTAAGGGCACGCGGCAACTTCACTGTTGATTTCAAATGGAAAAATGGGAAAGTGACCTGGTATCGTATTACATCGGCACAGCCGCGTATGGTTAAAGTGAAAATAAATGGTATGATAAAAAATGTAATTGCCTCAAGAGCCTGATCGATATAAAACATGAAATATCTTAAAAAAGCTCATCCCCTATTATTGCTTTTGCTGATCGGCTTGTTACCATTCAGCGCGCTTGGTTCAACCCATGTTAAACCGGTTGGTCATCCCGATTCAACAGTAAATATCCCTTACTCAAGCGGTATGGTGGTATATAATTTAAAAACCGGCACGTATAGCGTGTACAGCCACGATCAGCTAATATTTTGGAATATAACCGCGACATGTAAGGTAAACGGTAAAATGCTTAACTTAATAAATTTTCCCGAACGAAAATATATACGGGAAAGCATTTCTGATAAATTCGGGAACGGAACAAAGCATACCATCACACTAAAAGGTATCAGGGACCTGGAAATGAAGCAGGTGTTTTACATGTACAACCAACGACCATACTTTATTACCCAGGTTGAGTTAAGCGGCGGTTATTTGAAAAGCAATTATATGTCGCCTTTTAAAGGAAACTTCGCTGGCGTTGATGGCGATGCGCGTACCGTATTTTTCCCTTTTGACAACGATACTTTCATTAGCTACAATTCAAAACCATTTGTAGCTCCGGCTATTAATACCAGCGCGGAAACAGGGGCGGTTTTCGATAATGATTCGCGTAAAGGTTTTGTATTCGGTTCGATAGAACATGAAGTTTGGAAAACCGGAGTAAGTACAACCGCTGCAAAAGATAGCGGAAATAAGGTTAATGTTTGGGGCGGATATAGCGAACAGGCGGTAACGCGCGATAATATTCCTCATGGCGAAATTGCGGGGACGGTTATCAGGTCGCCAAAGGTATTTGCAGGCTATTTTGACGACTGGCGTACTGGACTGGAAGAATATGGGAAAGCCAACCGTATAGCTGAGCCGCCAATAATTTTTAACTGGACGAACCCTACACCAATAGGCTGGAATAGCTGGGGTGTTTTGCAGGATAAGATCACTTTTGATAAGGCAGCAAAGGTCGCCGGGTTTATTGCCGATAGCTTGCCCGGCTTCAGAACAGGTAATACAGCTTATGTAGATTTGGACGCGTTTTGGGATAACATGCTGAAAGGTGGTATTGAAGGTGATTACAGTGAATTAAAGGAATTTGCAGATTATTGCAGATCGAAAGGATTACAGCCCGGTGTTTACTGGGCGCCGTTTACCGACTGGGGCTGGAAAAGCGGCCCTAATAGAAAGGTAGAAGGCAGCCAATATAATTGGGGAGACATTTGGACCAAAGTAGGCACCGGCTACCATGACATTGATGGCGCCCGCGCATTGGACCCAACTCATCCCGGAACACAGGCGCGCATCGCGTTTATGATCGGGAAGTTAAAAGCCTGTGGGTTTAAGATGATAAAAATAGATTTCCTGGGGCATGGTACCGCCGAATCAACCCATTTTTATGATACCACCGTTACTACAGGCATGCAGGCATTTCGCAAAGGAATGGAGTATTTAATAAAACAGCTCGATGGACAAATGTTGGTTTATGCGGCTATATCGCCTAACCTGGCGACCGCGCGTTATGTACACACCCGCCGTATTGCCTGCGATGGTTTTAAAAGCATGCATGATACCGAATACACATTAAATAGTGTTAATTATGGCTGGTGGCTTACTTATATGTATAATTTTATAGATGCCGACCAGCTGGTATTAGGCACAGAAGCGCCCGGCGTAAACAGGGCGCGGATACTGTCAGGCATCATTACCGGGACTTTTTTCACCGGGGATGATTTTTCAACCACTGGGCAGTGGACTGCTGTAGCAAAAAAAATGTACCAGGATAAAGAATTACTTAAGGTAATTAAAAATGGCAAAGCCTTCAGGCCTGTTGATGGCAATACAGGCGACAAAACGACAGCCATGTTTACCCAAAAAATCGGCAATGATTTTTATCTGGCGGTATTTAATTATGGTAACGAACCTAAAACGTATGAAATAAATATGCAGCGCCTTGGGCTGGAATTAAACCAAAAATATAATATACAGAGTTTGTTGCCGGGTGATGCCCCTGCTTTGTTTTTACAACAATCGTCAACCATCAGCCTGCCGGCAAATGATGCAGCATTGTATAAATTGACCCAATAAATACATTTCGCATATTTAAAAATAAAAGAGCTTAACCAGGGAATTCAGAGAGAATTATATTGGGAAAAGATATTTATCTAAAGGTTAACTGCTCAAAATACAGTTCTCCTTTTGCATTTATAGCACACATATCGTTTTAAAGGCAACCAAAATAAAAAAGTTTTCATAAAAAAACTCCTTTTAATACGAACCAGGTTAGACTTACACTCCGGAGCATTTACGACAATATCATTTCTGTAAAGTATTCATATAATGTGACGGGCTAACCCCAAACTGCCGCTGAAAATCCCGCGAAAAGTTAGTGGGCAAACTATAACCTATCATATTGGCAACTTCATTTATCTTATAGTTCCCTTCGGCAAGCAGTTCGGCCCCCTTTTTAAGGCGGGTAAGGTTAATAAGCTCGTTAGGGGTAAGGTCTGATAGTCCTTTGATCTTACGGTACAATGTCGGACGGCTCATGTTCATCATTGCCGATAATTGTTCCACATCAAGGTCCATATCGGTAATATTATCATATATCACCCTGTTTAGCCGCTCCAGAAAGTCTTTGTCTGCCTTTGAAACCGCAATGCCTTTTATATGCGTAAGCGGCGACCGTGCAAAATATTCCTTCATCATATTTCGGTTGGCCAACAGGTTACTCATTTGTGCAAGCAAGTGCTCAAACGCAAAAGGCTTCTCAATATAGGCATCAGCGCCAACCTCCAAACCCTCAATTTTTGAGTTGAGGGAATTTTTAGCAGTCAATAATATAATGGGTATGTGGCTATACTGAATATCAGTTTTCATTCGTTTGCAAAGCTGTATGCCATCCATAACCGGCATCATAATATCACTTACTACCAGTTGTATATTCTCTTTTTGCATTATTTCCAATGCCTCTTGCCCGTTCAATGCTTTTAAAACATGGTATTGCGCTGCAAGTTCTTTTTGTATATAGTTCAATATTTCCCGGTTATCCTCAATCAAGAGTATGGTAGGTTTGGTTTGGTCAGCTTCATTAATCATAGCCTCATTACTAACCGGGCCATTGTTAAACTCTTCAGTTTCGTTCCCGCCAAAATGTATCTCGGTTTCCTGGTGTATAGGCAACGATAGCAGGAAAACATTAAAATTATCTGCTGATGTTTTTAGTTCCAGACTGCCTTTATGTAAAAGCGCCAGCGATTTTGAAAGCGGTAACCCAATACCCGTTCCGGTTTCCTTTTCGGTTTCTTTTATACGGTAAAAAGGTTCGAATATTTTTTCCTTGTATTCAGCAGATATAATATAGCCGTCATTCCTTATCTCCACATAAAAAAGCTGGTCTTCGCTGCTAAAGGGCAATAATTTCACATATATATTATGGTCCGCGTATTTAATTGCGTTATTAAACAGGTTGCTTAATATTTTTTTTAATGCTTCGGCATCAACATAAGCATGCAGGGTTAACCTGGGCAATTCCATTTTAAAAGTCAGGTTCTTCAACGCAGCCGAAGGCATAAATACCGAATATACATCATTAAGTAATTCGTTAACATCCGTTTTGGCAAAATTCAGGCTGAATTTATTAGCCTCTGCCTTGCGAAAATCCAGTAGTTGGTTAGTAAGGTCAATCAGCCTGTTAGTGTTTCTTTTCATCATGTTCAAGCTTTCGGTGGTTTCAGGGTCATTAATATCTTTATCCAGCAGTTTATCAAGGGGCATTTTTATTAACGTTAGTGGCGTTCGTATCTCATGGGCCACATTGGTAAAAAACTCAATTTTTGCATTATATATTTCGCGCTCCGTATTAATTTCTATGGTTTCAATACGTCGTTTGTTCTTTTCGCTAACCGCAATATGGTAATACCTGAATATGATCAGCACAATAGCAATCAGTACGGCACCATAAAGCATATATGCCCATATAGTTGCCCAGTATGGTGGCAAAACTTTAATAGCCAGTGTGGTTTCCTTATTGTTCCATACGCCAGCGCTATTGGCTCCTTTTACCTCGAATAAATAATCGCCCGGTGGCAATTTGGTATAGTATATTTTGCGGTTGTTCTTAACCTCTGTCCACGTTTTGTCAATGCCTTCCATTTTATAGGCATACCTGTTCATTTCGGGTATAATATAGCTCAATGCGGCTACATCAATACTGATGTTGGAACTATCATAATTTAGCGTGATGGAATTGGTATAGGTAATAGAATACTTTAACGCTGTTTTGCCATTGCCAATTATTACATCCTTATTATTGATCTGGAAGCCGGTAATGTATACTGGTGGAACATAATTGTTAGGCGCAAAGTGCGATGGCTTAAAGCTCACCATACCTTTTACAGTGCCAAAATACATGGTGCCATCAGTATCTTTGAATGATGAATTATAGTTGAATTGTTCGGTAGGCAAGCCATTGGCAGTGCGGTAAGTGTTGAATTGATTGTTTTTTGGATTGAAATTTACCAGCCCTTTTGACGTGGAGATCCAAAGGCCCTGATTGTCATCTTCCTGCATCCTGAACACCTGGTTAGCGGGTAGGCCGTTCTCAACGGTGTAGTTTGTTATATGCCGTGTACGATAGTTGTATTTAGATAATCCTTCTTCGGTACAACACCAGATATTTTGGTTACTATCTTCAAATAAACCGTTAACATAATTATTTATCAGTCCGTTAGCTTTTCCTGCTTTGTAAGTAAGATGTCCTTTTTCCCCGGTTGCCGCATTCCAGTAATATACCCCGCTGCCATAACTGCTTATCCACAAAGTGCCATCTTTACCCTCGTGGATAGATTGTATATGCGCGTTAAAAAAAGGCATGACTGTAAAGTTATCAGCAGCACGGTTATACTTGAACAACCCGTTCCAGGTACCTACCAAAATATCTCCCTTGCGGGTTTTGTAAAGCGATACTATAAAATCACTGGCAAATGATGAACTATTTTTGGCAGCATTATAATGGCGTATAACCCTTTGCGTGGCCAGGTCCATCACATCAAGGCCATGCTCGTAGGTACCTATCCATAGGTAATTGCCATCAACCACTAAACCATGTATGTTGCGATATGAAATATTTCCATTGCCCGGCCCCGGCATAAAATGTTTAATTATGCCTGTTTTCATATCTATCTGGTTCAGCCCGGCATCCTCGGTACCAACCCACAGGCGCCCATAACCATCTTTACATATCTCGTGTACAACATTACCGCTCAAGCTGTTAATGCCGGGCTCGGGAAAGTATTTTTTAAAGTTGTTGTATTGTTTCGAGTAATAATTTATCCCTCCAAAATAAGTGCCTATCCATACCCCGCCCTCGGCATCCTTGCAGATAGCCGAGATAATATTATCAGTAATTGAGTAGGGGTTGCTGTATTGTTTTTGTACAATAGAAGTTACGTCGGTTTGCATGTTGAATATATACAACCCTGCCTCGGTACCCAACCAGTAATTAGAGTCGCCATCATGGAAAATAACATGGGTATGTATGTCGGTTATATCCTTTCGCCCGCTAAATATATTCCTGATTTTAAGTGACCGGTAATTGAAAGCTATAGCCTGGTTCATGGTGCCTATAATAAGCGATGTATCGCCTACCGGGTAAATATCCTGTATAGCCGAAAACTTTTTGCCGCCATTATAAACCGAAATATCGTAGTCTGTAAATTTATTTTTTGCCGGGTCATAACGCTTTATAATTCCTTTTGAAGTTGCATCCCACAATATCCCTTTTTCTGAAACCCGGATGGCGATGGTTTGGTCGTTTTTTAACGGATATGCTGTGATCTTTGAGGTTATTTCGTTATATTTGTATAAATTCAGATCTGATACGATCCAGATATTATGCGCATTATCGCCATTAATATACCGCACTTCCCCTGGTGCTATTAGCTTAAATTGCGTAAAGTTTTCTTTTAACGGGTTATACAGGTAAATGCCTTTGTAGGTGCCCACCCAAAGTTGTTCTTTCGTATCCTCATAAAGGCTAAATATGGAATTACTGCCAATACTGGTACTGTCCGATAATTTATTCTGAAATACCTTGAACACATTGCCATCAAACCGATTAAGCCCGTTGCGGCTGCCAAACCACATAAAGCCTTTTTTATCCTGTAATATGGCAGTTATGGTGTTGCTCGATAATCCATTGTATACCTGGTAGTTTTTAAAATAATATGATGATGATGCCGGTTGGCAAAAACACTTTACCGGCAATAACGGCAGGATGAAAAATAAAAAAATGCCCTTTAATATATTTTTTATAACCACGTTCACAATGCATTTAGCTATAAGTATAGCTGGTTTTAACCGGTTATGTAAATATAAGGCTTACTTGCAACCTAATTATTGCCGATTTTGATTTTGATACATTTTGAATTTATATTGAAATGCTGTGATTATACCAATTAATAATAAAATTCTTCTTTCGTAAAGTATTTCTCTTCCCGCATTTCAAGCACTTACTTGGATCAGCTGCCCGGAGAGTGTTATAAACCAATTATAATTATTTAGCCATTAATAAAAATTATGAGGAAAACTTACCTTTTTAACTCTGCCTGAAAAGCAGCCCGCGCATGGGATCAATATTCCCAACCCCGCAATATTTAATTCCAATGTTACTTATTGCATAACTAATTAACTCTTGAAAAAAATCACATTATGAAATTTTGTTTACCCAATAAAAATTCAGGGCTAAAAAATAAAGGAAGGTTAAAGCAAGCTATGGTACTTGCTGTGTTGTGCATAATGGCACAAGCCTTTCCTGCTTACGCCCATGCCACAGCAATTGCCAAAACAGGTATAAAACAACAACAAGCCATTACCGTAACCGGTAAGGTTGTTGATGATAAAGGTGGCCCCATGCCGGGTGTAACTGTGCTTGAGAAAGGCACTTCCAGTGGTACTGTAACCGATGCGAAGGGCGTATTCAAACTTAACGTTACCAGTGCGGCTTCAGTGCTGGTAATAAGGTTTATCGGTTATAACGATAATGAGGTAACCGTAGGTACACAAACCAGCTTTAATATTACCTTAACCGAAAATGTGCGCTCATTAAGCGATGTGGTTGTGGTGGGCTACGGCACACAAAAGAAACGCGACCTTACCGGTTCAGTGGCATCGGTAAACAGTAAGGACCTTGCCAATCAGCCTGTACCCGATGTGGGCGAAGCTTTAGAAGGCAAAGCACCTGGCGTTCAGGTTATATCATCAGGCGCACCCGGCAGCAATGTTACTGTGCAAATACGTGGCGTAGGTACAATTAATGATGCCAGCCCCTTGCTGGTTATTGATGGCGTGCCAACCCCCGCCGATGTAAATTACCTTAATAACCTTAATATGGACGATGTGGCATCGATTGATGTATTGAAGGATGCATCAGCCGCCGCAATATATGGTTCGCAAGGTGCGAACGGCGTTATCATTATCACCACTAAAAAAGGCACATCAGGCGCAGGGCATTTAAATTTTAATTTTTTTGCCGGCGTACAATCAGTGGTGCATACCATTCCATTACTTAACGCACAGCAGTTTGTTCAGCTTAATAATGAAGAGTTGGCCAATGATAACCAGGCGGTTAATCCTGCCTATGCCACCCCTGCCTCATTTGGTAAAGGCACAAACTGGGAAGATGCGATTTTCCGGAACGCGCCCATCCAAAGCTACTCGCTTTCTTACTCAGGTGGTTCCGATAAATCCGACTATTATATATCGGCGGGTGTTTTAGATCAACAGGGCGTTATTATCGACAGTAAATACCGCCGCTATAATTTACAGATCAATACTAATCAAAAAGTATTAAGCTGGCTAAAAACAGGCTCGAATGTAACTTTTGAACACGATGAAAAACCCAATGGTGGCGGCAGCGTTAGCGGTGCATTATCGGCAAACCCTGCCCAGCCAATTTATAATGCCGATGGCTCTTATTCCGGCCCAGTTGGCCAGTCGCAATGGTACGGTAGTATAACCAACCCTGTTGGCCAGTACAACCTCACTCAAAATAATACAAACGATTATAACGTACTGGGTAACCTTTATGCTGAAGCGACTATTATCCCGGGGCTAACCTTCAGAACAACCCCCGGCTTAACGGCAACCTTTTATGATACCCGCACCTGGTCGCCCGAAAATAACCTTCAGCCAAGCCCGCAGGCACAATCATATCTTGCCGAAAGTTATAACAAAAGCATAACCTATAATTGGGATAACTATTTAACGTATGACAAGGTTTTTGGTAAAGATCATCACATCACTATTTTAGCCGGTACCAGTGCCGAAGCCAGCAATTTCAATTACATGAATGGTAATATAACTGGTTTCGCCAGCGACCTTACCCAACAATTAAACGATGGCGCCACACTGCCAAATGTTGGCGGCGATGGTTCGCAATGGTCGTTGTTCTCATTAATTGGCCGTGCTAATTATTCGTATAAAGACAGGTATTTATTAACTGCTACTGTTAGGAGGGATGGTTCATCACGTTTTGGCGAGGATAAAAAATATGGTACCTTCCCATCGGCATCATTTGCATGGCGTATATCGCAGGAGCCTTTTTTTAAGGATATTTCCTTTTTCGATGACTTGAAATTCCGCGCTGGTTATGGCGAAACCGGTAATCAGAATATCGGCAACTATGGGTTTGCATCGGCATTAACACCAGGTGTGTACAGTTTCAACGGAACAACCGTTCCTATCGAAATTTTGGAAAACCCTTCAAATCCCAATCTAAGTTGGGAAACTATAAAACAAACCAACCTGGGTATCGATGCAACGTTTTTGCACAGCCGTATCAGTTTAAGCATTGATGCCTATCTGAAAAACACAACCGGCATGCTGGTGCCTTATGTGCTGCCAATTTCAACCGGCTTTACAGGCACAACCGAAATAAATGCCGGCAAAATGCAAAATAAGGGTATCGAGATCAACGTAAATTCACGCAACCTTACCGGGCAATTATCATGGACTACTAATTTCAATATTTCGTTCAATCAAAACAAAATATTATCCTTAGATCAGAATGCATCTCTTTTTCCCGGCGGTTCAAGCATTGGGCTGAACGGCTATCTCGCTATCAACCAGGTTGGCCACCCCGTTAATTCTTTCTATGGATATGTGACGCAAGGCATCTTTCAAACCTATTATGACGTAATGGCCCATGCCGCGCAGGTTAATGGTTCAGATGTGTACAACCGTACTTCAGCAGGCGACATCAGGTTCAAGGATCTTAATAATGATGGCGTGATTAATGCCAGCGACCGTACGATCATCGGCAACCCTAACCCCAAATTCATTTTCGCCATGAACAATAGCTGGTCATACAAAGGCATTGACCTAAGTGTGGCATTGCAGGGTGTATACGGCAACCAATTATTCAATGCGAATAATATAACCCAGGAAGCCATGTCGGGCGCAAATAACCAGGTGGCCTACGTGTTAAGCAGGTGGGAAGGCCCGGGTACCAGCAACACTGTCCCCCGCGCAATTTATGGCGACCCGAATGAGAACTCGCGCATTTCCGACAGGTATATAGAAGATGGGTCGTACCTAAGAATAAAGACCCTGACGTTAGGTTATACCTTGCCAAAAATGCTGTTGCAGCATGCAGGCATAAAAACAGTAAGGGTTTATGCAACAGCGCAAAACCTGTACACATTTACCAAATACACAGGCGTCGATCCTGAAGTTGGGGCAAACGGTATTGATAACAATGTTTACCCGGTAACCCGCACCATTAGTTTAGGATTGAATTTCGGACTGTAAAATTTACAAAGAAGATGAAAAGTAAAAAATATATTTCAGCCCTTGTTGTGGTATTGGCCCTAACAAGTTGCAACAAGGATTTTTTAACCAAAGCGCCTTTGGATAATGTAAATACTACTAATTTTTACAAAACACAAAGCGATGCCCTTGCAGCCGTAAATGCGGCTTATCAGCCATTGCAGCGCCCCAAATTGTACAATTTAAGGATGTGGACAAGCGATATTATGGCAGGCAATTCGCAAACCGGCGGTGCCAATGATGGCAGCGATGGTATTGAAACCATACAGGAATCAAATTTTGTTACACAATCTGATAACGCAGGTGTACTCGACCTGTACCGTGGCCCTGCGCCGGGCATACTGCAGTGTAATATCGTACTGCAAAAAGTCCCGGCCATTACTATGGACGCGAATGTTAAAGCAAGAATATTAGGCGAAGCTGAATTTTTAAGGGGGCTGTATTATTTCATTTTAGTTAGATATTTTGGCGATGTTCCGCTTATATTAACCCCGCAAACACCCGGCGATCCGGATAATTTCCCAAGTCGTACGCCAAAGGCGCAGGTATATGCCCAGATCATAACCGATTTTACAAACGCTATGGCAGCATTGCCTTTGGCAAGCACCTATACGGGTGCCGATATTGGCCGCGCATCAAAAGGCGCTGCCGCCGGCATGCTGGCTAAAGTTTACCTTACCATGGGCCAGTACCAAAAATGTGCCGACCTATGCCAGCAGGTATCAACAATGGGCTATGCTTTGAATGCCGACTACGCCGATAATTTTAACCCGCTTAAGAAGAATACGGTCGAGTCGCTTTTTGAAGTGCAATATAGCGGGGCTACAACCTACGGCTTTTTTAATGACCTTAACCAGGCATCATGGGCAAGTACCTTTATGGGGCCGCGTAACCAAACCAATTTTGTTCAGGGCGCTTATGGCTGGAATTTACCAACACAGGAATTTGTCGACTCCTACGAAACAGGCGACAAAAGAAAAGATGAAACCATCCTTTACCCTGGCTGCCCTCAATTTGCAGGCAACGATTATATCAGTTCATATTCTTTAACCGGTTATAATGTACGCAAATTCCTGGTGCCAAATTCCATATCCCCGGCTTATAATACCAATCCCGAAGATTTCCCGGTTCTGCGTTATGCCGATGTGCTGTTAATGTGGGCCGAGTCGCTAAATGAGCTGGGCCAGACATCAGCCGCCGAAGCGCCATTAAATTTGGTGCGTAACAGGGCGGGGCTGCCAAACATAACCACAGGTTTATCTAAGGATGATTTTAGAACGGCCGTATTGCATGAGCGCCGTATGGAGCTTGCTTTTGAGGGCCAGCGCTGGTTCGACCTTATCAGGATAAACAACGGCCAGTATGGGCTTGATTTCCTGCATTCCATAGGTAAAACCAATGCCACAAGCAAAAATTTATTACTGCCTATCCCGCAGCTGGAAATTGATGCCAACCCAAACCTGAAACAGAATCCAGGTTATTGATCAACAATATTAAAAAGAAATAAAGATGAAAAACATCAACTTAACATTAAAAAAACCATGGCTGCTGATTGGCAGCATATGGGGATTATTGATATTGTGTTTCGCGTTTCAGTCCTGTAAAAAGGAATTGCAGCTGCCGCACGGCACGGTAACCTCCACGCCAAAACTAACCTCTACCGCCGATACGCTTGTACTGGCACAGGAAGATTCATCAAAAACTGCCGTAACTATAAGTTGGTCGGCAGCGGGCGTAAAAGGCTCAACAGGCAATGTTGTTTATATATTGCAGTTCGATAAGAAGGGCGATAATTTCTCAAACCCCATCAACATAAAGCTAAACGCCGATACCACTAAAATGGTATATACCGTGAGGCAGTTGAACACGCTTTTAGGTGCGTACCCTATTAATACGCAAATTCCGTTTGAGGTTCGGGTTGTTACCGCAACATCCGATGGCGCTATTACGCCGGTCATCTCAAATGCAGTAAATTTAACCGTGACCACCTTTGCAGATGTGCCCTATACTAAACTATGGCTCATAGGCGATGCTACCCCGGGAGGATGGGGCTTAGGCACGTTAACGCCAATGCTGCAAAGTTCGGCCGATCCGTTTACATTTACCTATTCAGGTAACCTGGTGCCTGGCGAATTTAAAATAGCCACCGCTGCCGACTACAACGCGCCGTTTTACAGACCAACAACCAACCATCCGGCACTTACGGCTGCAGCGGTGCAGGTTACAGCCGGCGATCCTGACAATAAATGGTTAATAACCGACCAGGGACAATACACTATCACCCTCAATACAAAAACCAATACAATAAAAATTGTTGAGGTGAATGCACCGAAACCGCCTTATACAGCCTTATGGTTAATAGGCGATGCTACTGCCGGTGGCTGGAGCCTTAACGCCATGACACCAATGACTGAAAGCAAAACCGATCCGTTCATCTTCACTTATTCTGGTGCGTTGATATTGGGCGAATTTAAAATAGCTACGGCGGCTGACTTTAACGCGCCGTTCTACCGCCCTACAACAAATGATCCTGATATATCGGCAACCGCGGTACAACTAAACGCCGGCAACCCCGATAATAAATGGAAGGTAAGTGACGCGGGCACCTATACCATTACTTTAAACCTGCATAACAATACCATAAGTATAGTTGAACAGCCTAAAATAACAACTCCGCCATACAGCAAGCTTTGGTTAATAGGCGATGCAACTCCAGGCGGCTGGAGCCTTGATGCCATGACGCCAATGATACAAAGCGGTACCAACCCTTTTATATTTACTTATACAGGAGCATTTGTTGCCGGAGAATTTAAAATAGCCACCGCGGCTGATTTCGGTGCGCCATTCTATAGGCCAACCGAAAATCATCCCGACCTGTCAGGCACCGCCGTACAGGTTACTGCTAACGATCCTGATAATAAGTGGCAAATAACTTCAGCACAAACAGGTACTTATAAAATAACTTTAGATACGCAAAACAACACCATAACTATAGCAAAACAATAAATGATCAATAACAGGTTTGGTATCAATGCCAACCCTGTTATTACACAATATGATATGAGAAAGTATAGCGCAGCAGTTTTTTTTCTTTCAATAACGGTTTTATTTTCAACAGGGTGCCTAAAGGAAAAAATAACCGACAATACCAGGCTAATAAACAAAGGCGGCTCAACTACACCTACGCTTAGTGTTAATATGAGTACTGATAAAGCGGCTTACAACCCCGGCGATGTAGTAACCATAACCATTGATCAATCCGTACCTGCAACCGCGCATGTGCGCTATAAACAGGCCGGCGATATTATTCATGATGCTGCTGTAACTGGTAAATCGTGGACATGGGCCTCACCATCAACAGACTTTACCGGTTATATGGTCGAAGTTTATGATACCGTGCAAACCAAAGAAGTTATCTATGGTGCAATTGGTGTGGATGTATCATCCGATCCTTCCCGGTTCCCGCGTAACGGGTTCCTTTCGGCTTTTGGCGCATTAAGCAGTACCGATATGAATACGGTAATGGCATCGCTCAACCGTTACCACATGAATTATGTACAATTCCAGGATTGGGAATATGAACACCAGAACCCGCTGGCAGGCACACCCACTGCCCCCGATCCAAACTGGAAAGATATTGCCAACCGCGATAATTACCTCAATACGGTACAATCTTATATCGCAACTGCTCATGGTTATAACATGAAAGCCCTGTCATATAATTTGTGCTATGGTGCTTTAAGCAATGCCAATTCCGAAGGTGTGCAAGATCAATGGTATTTATATAATGATGCAAACCACGGCACAAAAAACGTTAACCCTTTACCAATGCCTCCGTTCAAAAGCAATATTTATGTGCTCGATCCGTCAAACACCGGTTGGCAAAACTTTATAGCTGGAAAAACAAACGATGCCTACCAGGTATACCACTTTGATGGATGGCAGGTAGACCAGTTGGGCAATAGGGGATCAGTTTACAATTATTCGGGCACTAAGGTTAATCTCACAACCACCTTCGCGCCTTTCCTTACTGCCATGAAAGCCGCAGCGCCAACTAAACGGCTGGTCATGAATGCGGTAACCCAATATGGCCAGCCGCAAATAGCCACCGCGCCCATCGACTTCCTTTATTCCGAAGTTTGGTCGCCCGATGATAGTTTTAGCGATCTGGCCAATATCATTCAAAGCAACGATGCACAAACCAGTGGTGCAAAACGGAGCGTACTGGCCGCCTATATGGATTATAATGTCGCAAACAATGCGGGCTATTTCAATACCCCCGGTGTAATTATGGCCGATGCGGTAATATTCGCCTTTGGTGGATCGCATTTGGAATTAGGCGAGCATATGCTGGGCAAGGAGTATTTCCCTAATGCAAACCTGGTAATGCCCGATGACCTGAAAGTCGCGATGGTAAACTATTACGACTTTTTAACCGGCTACGAAAACTTGCTGCGCGATGGTGGTACTTTCAACAACCCGGCGGTTTCATCGGCAGATAGTAAAGTTAAACTAAACAACTGGCCGCCCCAATTAGGGCAGGTATCGGTAATAGGCAAAGATATGGGTACCAAACAAGTGATACACCTAATAAACTTTACCAATGCCAACAGCCTGGCCTGGCGCGATGCTGATGGTAAAGAAGTAAAGCCGGTTACCATTACCAACCCCCAGTTTACTTTTAGCACAACTAAAACTGTTGCCAAAGTATGGGTAGCATCTCCTGATTTTAATAATGGCGCATCACAAATATTATCCTTTAACCAGTCGGGCGGGCAGGTAACTTTTTCCGTGCCATCGTTACAGTATTGGGATATGGTAGTGGTTGAATACCAATAATATAAATTAAACTATATACAATTATTATATTATGCTATATAAAAGGTTTTTTGTTTTAACGCTATTGCTTTCCCTCATTACTTGCAGAGGCTTTAGTGCAGTTGCCCCGGTTCCTTTTACTATTGCTACTGATAAAGCCGCATACAAACCCGGCGATAGGGTCATATTTAGCATAAACAAATCCCTGCCTTCAACAACCAGGGTGAGGTATAAACTGTTGGGCAACGTGATCCAAACTGTCCCGCTAAAAGCTACAAGATGGACGTGGACAACGCCATCCGCAGATTTTACCGGCTACATGGTCGAGGTATACGGTACCATTAACGGACATGAAAAAATTTATGCCACAACAGCGGTTGATGTATCGTCAGATCCTGCCCGTTTTCCACGCAATGGATTTCTTTCGGTATATGGCAAACTAAGCAAACAGTACATGGATTCGGTGCTGTATAGCCTTAACCGTTACCATATAAATTATGTTCAGTTCCAGGATTGGGAGTACGAACACCATAAGCCCCTGGCAGGTACTGTAGCCATGCCCGAACAGCAATGGAAGGATATTGGCAGTCGCGATAATTATAAAAATACGGTACAGAATTACATCGCGCTGGCTCATCAGCATAACATGCTTACGTTGCACTATAACCTTATTTATGGCGCGCTTGATAATGCCAAAGCCGAAGGCGTAGCCGACGAATGGCGATTGTATACGGATAATAAGCACAAAAATACCGAACGTATTCCGTTGCCTATGCCGCCATTCAAAAGCGGGCTCAACATCATGGACCCCGCCAACAATGGCTGGCAAAAATACATTGCTGCTAATACGCTCGAAGCCTGGAAGGTCTACGGTTTCGATGGTTACCAAATTGACCAGATGGGCGACCTGAATAAGCCGCTATATGATTACGATGGAAACCCCGTAAACATGGCTGCAACTTTCGGGCCTTTCATAAAAGCCATGCACAAATACATGCCCGGCAAAAGGCTGGTGATGAATGCCGTAGCCAATTACGGGCAAGCGGGCATAGCAAATTCACCGGTAGATTTTTTATATACCGAAGTATGGCCGCCCGAAGATGGTTTCAAACAATTGGCGGGCAGTATTTTACATAATGATAGCCTCACCAATGGCAAAAAACGTACCGTCATGCCTGCATATATGGATTATGATCTGGCCGAAAAACCGGGCTACTTCAGTACGCCAGGCATAGTATTGGCCGACGCGGTAATATTCGCTTTCGGTGGCGCGCACCTTGAACTGGGCGATCACATGTTAGGGAAGGAATACTTCCCCAATGACCATCTGAAAATGCGCGATGACCTTAAGGCAGCAATGATTAGCTATTATGATTTTTTAACAGCCTATGAAAATTTGCTGCGCGATGAGGGCAAGCTCAACACCCCTAAAGTATCGTCGGCAGATCAAAAGACAAAAATAAATAACTGGCCGCCGCAGCGGGGGCAGGTATCAGTTGTGGGGAAAGAGATTGGCAACAGGCAAGTACTGCATTTTATCAATTTCACTAACGCCAATAGCCTGCGATGGCGCGATAATAAGGGAACACAGATAAGGCCGAAAACAATACTCAACCCTTCTTTTAGGTTTACATCACCCAAAACAGTAAAAAAAATATGGTTTGCCTCGCCCGATGTTAATGGCGGCGCATCAACCAATATCCCGTACAAACTAACGGGAAACACCATAAGCTTTACCCTGCCTTCCCTGCAATATTGGGATATGGTAGTAGTTGAATATAAATAATTTACCAGTTGCCGTATAGCCCCATGCGGCGCGCCAGTTTAAAATATAAATTTCCTGTTAAATGAAATTGCACCTCATATCTATAGCCCTTCTTTTTTCTGCTGCCGGGATTTGCCACGCACAGGACAAACCCATTTATAAAACCAAGACCTATACGGTTTATCCTGATAAGGCAGTACAGGGCCATAATAAAGCTATTGCAATATCGGCTACCGAAATAACCTCTAACTATCGCAGCCCTGCCGATGAATTTCAAAGCCCGGTTATCGATTTTAAATTCAGTATAAACGGGAAAGATAATGAGATGATCCCCGACCGGAACCATCATTTTTCCTGTATCGCAAAAGACGGGATTAATGAGACGCCCGTCATCAAATTCGGACAGCAGTCTGTCGACGACAGGCCTATCCCGTCAAAAACTTACCTTAACCCAGGTTCAACCCTAAAAATAAGGCTGGATATGCGCGATGTATTTGATGCCTTCAAAAAACAAGGCTATTACGTATGTTTTAATGGGGATAAAATTTATAAAGATGATTTTAAAGGCGTTTTCGTAGCCGGAAAGCCATCGCCGCTGATATGGGATTTCAATAATTTAGTGAATCATCCTGAATTGCAATTGAAGGACCCCGACGGTGATGACATTTATGAAACCACGCTTACCATGGGTGGCAACGATAAAAAAATAGCTTCATCATGGAAATTAAGTAAGGATATAAGCGCGTTCCCGCAATATCGGTCGGGGTACAAGCTGTCAGATGCCATATACAATATGTCGCTCGAAGAGATGCAAAAAGCCATTGAACCTGACAGCACCTTCCGCACTGGGAAGGAGTGGAGCGGCGTATGGACGCGCGATATTAGCTATAGTATTATCCTTTCTATGGCCATATTGCAGCCTAAAGTAGCGGTTTATAGCTTGATGCGAAAGGTGAAGAACGGCCGCGTTATTCAGGATACTGGTACGGGCGGTGCCTATCCTGTATCATCCGATCGCATGATCTGGGCGGTTGCAGCATGGGAAGTTTATAAGGTAACAGGGGATAGGGGGTGGCTGGCAAAAGCTTATCAAATAGTAAAGAATTCGGTTACTGATGATGAAAAGAATGTTTATGACCCCATAACCGGGCTTGTGCACGGTGAATCATCATTCCTTGACTGGCGCGAAGAAACCTATCCCAAATGGATGCAGCCTGCCGATATTTATGAATCGGAATGTTTAGGGACGAATGTGGTGCATTACCAGGTAAACAAAGTGCTGGCGGCAATGGCCCGGTTAATGAACGACCCTGACGCTTCGATGTACGATAAACAGGCCAGCATTATTAAAAAAGGTATACAAACTTGTTTATGGCAACCGGCTAAAGGTTATTACGGGCAGTATTTATATGGGCGTAATTATAAGTCACTTTCTCCGCGTTCCGAAGCCTTGGGCGAAGCCCTGGCTGTATATTTTGGTGCCGCAAAGGAAACACAACAGCAAAGTGTTATCGCCCGTACACCGGTAAATGACTTTGGAATACCCTGCATATATCCGCAAATACCGGGCATCCCCCCATATCATAACAGTGCGGTATGGCCATTTGTAGAAACCTATTGGGCAATGGCATCGGCAAAAGCAGGCAACGAGGCATCGGTAATAAGGGCTATAGCCGCTATTTATCGCCCGGCGGCATTATGGCTAACCAACAAGGAAAACTTTGTAGTAAACGATGGCGATTATGCTGGTACACAAATAAATTCAAGCAATATGCTGTGGAGTTTATCAGGCAATATAGCCTTGGTGTATAAAGTGTTATTCGGTATAAACTATAATGTTAATAGCTTGCAAATCAAGCCATTTGTGCCTAAAGCATTAGCTGGCGAGCGGTCGCTTACAAACTTTAAATACCGCAATGCTTACCTTAATATAATTATGAAAGGCTATGGCAACCAGATAAAGGCAATTACACTTGATGGAAAACAAATAGCAAATGGTATTATACCAGCAACATTAACGGGCGAACATTCAGTGAATATCACTCTCGCAAATAATAGCATAAGTGGTATAAGCAACCTGCAACCCGGTTATACAGCGCCCGAGACGCCTGTTGTTACCTATCACAACGGTCAGTTATCATGGTCGCCGGTAAAAAACGTAATTGGTTACCACATTATAAAAAATGGTAAGTACCTGTCGCCTGCCAGGGCAACGAATTTACATATATCTGCAAGCGAATATGCAGAATACCAGGTTGCTGCGGTAGATGCAAAAGGTGTAAGCTCGTTTAATAGCGAACCGGTTGAGATTGTTCCGCGCGGTGCAGAACAAACTATCGAAGCAGAGAGCTTTGCAACATCATCCGGCTTGCCCTACAAAGGATTTTCAGGCAAAGGATTTGTTGAGGTAAGCAAAACTAAGAACATCACTTTAAACATCCCGGTAAACATAACCCGGGAAGGTGTTTACGCCATTAGTTTTAAATATGCCAATGGAAACGGCCCTATAAATACCGAAAACAAGTGTGCCATACGGACACTGGATGTAGATGATAAATTCGCCGGTACAATAGTATTGCCGCAACGAGGTAAAGAGGAATGGTCAGATTGGGGATACAGTAATTCCGTTAAGGTAAAGCTATATAAGGGAACTCACAATGTTTCATTACAATTTAAAGGGCCTAATGAAAATATGAATGGCGAAATTAACCAGGCTATGATAGACTGCCTTAGAATTATCAGATTAAACGGAAATTAATCGTAAATACTGAGCGTATACATCCGCAGCAATAGAATCCAAACCCTGTCAGCCTCATGAATTGCCTGGCTTTATCCTGACTGATGACCTCCAAAATGTAAAGAACTTACTGTCGCTGCTGTGATAATCTCACTATCGCTCATATTTCGCAATGACACGAGGCGAAAAGAAGGAAGGGACATTCAATTACGATACCGTTATCTCACCCCTTAAATCCGTTTCCAGCAGCTCTTTAACCAGTTTTGGGTCCTTAGTTTGCCCAAGTAGGTACATCATTTTGGTAACGGCTGATTCAAAGGTCATATCATAGCCGTTAGCTACGCCCATATCTTTTAATTGCTTGCTGGTTTCATAGCGCCCAAGTTCAACAGTGCCCACTTTACATTGCGATATATCCAATATCACCTTGCCGCTGTCAATTGCTTGCCGTAGCATATCAGTAAACCATTGTTCATCGGTGGTGTTGCCGGCGCCAAATGTTTCCATAACTACGCCACGCACGTCGGCCTTTAAAATAGTTTCAACTACTTTAGGGCTTATGCCGGGGTATAGTTTAAGTACGGCAACATCGCTTACCAGGTTTTTATGAACTATCATCGGGCTGTTTGATGGCTGCCTTATATCATTCACACTAAAGCGCAGATGTACGCCCGATTCGGCTAAAATAGGGTAATTTGGCGACCGGAAAGCTTCGAATTTCGACGAGTTGTATTTAAACGACCTGTTCCCCCTGAATAATTTATAATCAAAATAGATACATACTTCAGGAACCCTTGCGCGGTCGTGCTTTTTAGAGTTGGCAATTTCAATAGCGGTCATTAAGTTTTCCTTTGCATCGGTCCTGATGGCGCTGATAGGCAACTGCGAGCCGGTAAATACCACAGGTTTGCCCAGATTTTCGAGCATAAAGCTCATAGCCGATGCTGTAAAGGCCATAGTATCAGACCCGTGAAGGATCACAAAACCATCAACCTTATCGTAATTGCTTTCTATCAAACCCGCAAGCTCGCTCCATATCACAGGGTTCATGTTTGATGAATCGATTATCCTATCAAACGAATGTACCTTTATTTTACAGTTTAACCGGTCCAGTTCGGGCACGTTATCCATTATTTGCTCAAAATTGATAGGCTTGAGCGCCTTGGTAGCAGGGTCGGTCATCATACCTATGGTACCGCCGGTATAAATGATAAGTATCTGGCTCATTAATATATGTCAGGAATGATGATGATCAAAAGTATTAATTAGTTTATTCATATGCCAAACACCAGTTTTGAGTTTTGCGTGGTTATTTCGGCCACAGCTTCAATGCTTATCTGGTGCAGCTCCGCAACCTTTTCGGCAACATATATTAAATACGAACTTTCATTAGGTTTGCCCCGGTACGGAACGGGCGTAAGGTACGGAGAATCCGTCTCTAAAACGATATGCTTCAGATCAATTTGCGGTAAAATTTTGTCAAGACCGGTATTTTTGTAGGTAAGTACGCCGCCAATTCCCAAATAAAAGCCTAAAGCTATAACTTTTTCAGCTTGTTCAAGTGTACCGGTAAAGCAATGGAATATCCCAAACAGGTCATCATCTTTTTCCTGTTCCAGTACCTCAAACACCTCATTAAAAGCATCGCGGCAATGAATTACTATGGGCAGTTTTAATTTCTTCGCCCACGCAATTTGCTTTTTAAAAGCTATGATCTGCTCGCCAAGGGTTGTCTTATCCCAGTAAAGGTCTATCCCAATTTCGCCTATTGCGTATATCCTATTATCGCCTAAAGCATCCATTATGGCAGTTAACTCATCCTCCCAACCTTCTTTAACTGAGCACGGGTGAAGTCCCAACATAGGATAACAAATGCCGGGATAATCCGCTGTTAGCCCGAACACTTTAGCTACAGAATCTGCATCCACATTTGGTAAAAACAGCCTGCCAACCTGGTTATCGGTGCAGTGTTGCATCAAGGCAGCACGCTTTGCGCCATCTGTTTCGTAATATAAATGGGTATGTGTATCGGTAAGTAACATAGTGCAAAAATAAAAAAGCCTCCCGGTTTATCAGGAGGCTAATTTTTATTTAGTTTTTTTTACCGGGTAATGATGTTTGGCCGCCGGCTTTTTGGCTGTTGTTCTTATAGGCGCCGCATGTTTTACGCGTATCACTTTTACCAGTTCCACGTCAAACACCAGGGTGCTGAATGGTGGTATGGTAGTACCGTCGGGGCTGCCATGATCGGCATAAGCCAGGCTTGAAGGTACAACAAATGTAGCCTTACCGCCTTCGTTCACCAAAAGCAAACCCTCGTCCCAGCCGGGTATAACCTGCCCTGCGCCTAACGAAAACTTATAAGGTTCATAAGGCCTGCCGGGCTGATCTAAACCAGCCTTTTTAGCCACATCGGCAATACTTGAATCGAATACTTTTCCATTCAGTGTTCTGCCGGTATAATTAACCAGTACAGTATCGCCTGCCAAAGGCTTTGGTTTAAGGCCCGTTTTGGTGATCTTATATTTTAAACCCGAAGCTGTAGTTTTTAAAACAAGTTTATTATCGGCAATATATTTATTAGCAGCTTCAGTTTCGGCTGTCTTTGCTTTTGCCATACCGGCATTTCTTTCGGCTATGGCATCATTAAGTGTTTGCACATTAACTATCTTAATGTACAGGTTCAGATAACTGCCTTTAGGAAAAAAGGGTGGCCTGCTTTCTTCATGGCCCTTAAACAGCGTATCGGTTGATACCTTTATAAGCAAGCTGTCATTAATGGCTGCCAGTGGCAGTACTTCCATTAAGGCCGCCCCAATAGGGTCGGTAGCAGCTTCGGGTGCCTGAACCTGTAGCTTTACAGGGTGCCCCATAGTGTAACTGCTGGCTAACAATGAATCCTTGTCGGTTTTTTGAGTAATATTAAAGGTAATTACATCATTCACCTTTATTTTATCGCCTGTAGCATGGGTAAAAATGGTGTATGATGATCCTTTGGGGGTGTGCTGTAAATTAGCCTGGGCATTTGCGGTTACCGCGAATACACAAAGTAATAAGCCGCAATAAATACTTTTCTTCATAACAAATAAAAAAGCCTTCCCGGCACTGAACCGGGAAGGCGTATAACCTGTATTATTTCCCTTTTGGCGCGGTTGGGGGTGGCATCATTGATGGCATCGTCGGTTTTGGCGCATTAGGATTTGGGTGGATAATATCAACTAACTGCAACTCAAACACAATTGGCGAGTATGGGCCAATAATTTGCATGCCATGCTCACCATAAGCCAGGCTCGATGGTATAACTAAAGTAGCTTTCGCGCCTTTATTTAATAATTGCAAACCTTCGTCCCAACCCTTAATTACACGTTGCTGGCCTACAGGGATATGAATAGGGCCGTATGTACGCATACCTACACCCTGTAATTTAGCTTTTACAGCAGTATCTTTAATTGATGAATCAAAAACTTTACCGTTGCTAACAAACCTGCCGGTATAGTTAACCACCGCGGTATCGCCAACTGCAGGTTTTGGGCCCACACCTGGAGTTGTGATCACGTAATTAAGGCTGTCGGCAGTTGTAGTAACGGCTAATTTATGAGCAGCTATATAATTTTTGATCAATGCAGGCTCCTGCTTTTTAAGGCCTTCTGATTCTGACTTTAAATAATCAGCAACCCTGCCCTGGAATACCTGGTCGCTAAGTGTTCCTTTAGCAATTACTTTTTCAATTTTAATATCATAAACTATGTATTTGCCTTTAATGCCCGGAGGTTTTGGCTGTTTTTTATACATTGAGTCGATATTGATCTTGATAACGGCGCTATCGCCTTCACTTAATTTTAAAAGGCCGCTGATAATATCGCCTTTGCTTTGTGATTTTGGGATAGGTGTTTCAATTCGCCTGCCTGTTTCATAGGTACTTTGTAATACGGAGTCGCCATCTGTTTTTATAACAACAGATGCACTTACGAAGTCGCCTGGTTGTATGTTAGGGCCGCTTTTATCAACAGCAATATCATATAACATGCCTCCATCGTCCTTTTTAAATCCGCCATTGCAACTTGCTAATCCTAATGATACAAGCGCAAAAAAAATCAAGTTTTTTTTCATTTTGTTTTTATTCTGTTAAAAGGGTTTTATACTTGGGTAAAATTAATTTAAATTGATCAATAACCTGTTGAAGGCTATCGGTTGATGAACCGCCGGCCGCATTACGGTGGCCGCCGCCATTAAAATATTTTTTGCAGATCTCGTTAACCGGAAACTCACCTTTTGAGCGTAACGACAATTTGATCTTATCACTGCGTTCAACAATAAATGCAGCCAGGCGCACATTAGTTATCGACAGTGCGTAGTTAACAATGCCTTCTGTATCGCCGGTTATTACGCTGTATTTTTTCAGTTCCTCTTTATTAACTGTGATAATAGCCGTGTTAAATTCATTTAAAACTTCAAGTTTATTTACCAGGCAATCGCCCAGGAACCTCAACCTGTTCTCTGATGAATTATCATAAACCAACTCATGTATTCGCCAGTTAACCGCGCCCAGGTCTATCAGGTCGGCAACAATACGGTGTACAGCCGATGTAGTGGTAGGGAAACGGAACGAACCCGAATCAGTCATGATACCTGTATATAAACAACTGGCTACATCGCGGTTAACCAGTTTTTTATTGTTAAGCACCTCAACAATAAAGGTGTATACCAGTTGCGCCGTGGCGCAGGCATTTATATCCCAATAACGGTAATCATCAAAATCGGCAGGTTCCAAATGATGGTCGATCATTATTTTAACCGCATTGCTCTCGCCCACTTTCTCACCCATTTCATTAATGCGGCCAAGCGCATTAAAATCAAGACAGAAGATTATATCGGCATCAGTAATAAGTGTATTGGCAGTTGCAACGTTATCAGTATATATAAGTACATCGCCATTACCGGGCATCCAGTTAAAAAAATGGGGGTAATCGGTAGGCGTAATTACTGTTGTATGATGGCCCTGCTGTATAAGGTAATTATACAAACCTAATGACGACCCCATAGCATCCCCATCAGGTTTATGATGGGTGGTGATAACAATTTTGCGGGGTTGTGCTAAAAGATCAATAACCGAAGCAGTATCTAACATCAATTTTTAAAAAAGAGTTGCAAAGCTAAATAAATTTCCAACTCATTGATATATATAGTAAAACATTTTTTTGTCCTGATGTTTATAAACGAAGCCGAGCCTGGGATATTATCAAAACATGTATTATCAATCGGTTAATAATTGGTACACAACTTTATAGTTTGATATAAAACACTACTTTTGCAGCAATTTTTTAAACAGATATGGCAACTAACAGAACATTTACAATGATTAAGCCCGATGCAGTGGCAGCGGGGAATATTGGGGCAATTATTGACCAAATTATAAAAAGCGGATTTAAATTGGTAGCAATGAAATATACCTATTTAACAGCTGAAAAAGCCGGACAATTCTATGCTGTGCATAAAGAACGCCCTTTTTATGCTGATTTAGTAGGCTTTATGTCGTCTGGCGCTATTGTTGCAGCAATATTGGAGAAGGATAACGCGATAGAAGATTTTCGTAAGCTGATCGGAGCTACCGACCCCACAAAAGCTGAGGCCGGCACCATCCGCAATTTGTTTGCAAAATCAATTGATGCTAACGCGATACATGGATCAGATTCAGACGAAAACGCTGAAATTGAAGGTAGTTTCTTTTTCTCAGCATTTGAGAAGTTTTAACCTTAAATAAAAGTTTTCGTTAGGATTTTCCTGGTGGAATAAAATGGAATATTATTGCATATTTGTTTTGTTTTACCAGGAATTTAATGATACTTTTATTCAAACAGTTAAAACAGGGATACCTAAAACACACGATTATGAAGCTAATGATGAAATGCCTGATGTACTCTATCATAGTAGTACTATTAGTAACAGCTTCGGCGCTTATATTTAAAAACCACCCTGAAGTTCAACTTGCATTTTTAATACCCGGCGTATTTATCTTTGTTTACTCAAAGATCCGCGACGAAATGTATGTAAGCGCTGCTACACGTTTACGTATGGCTAGAGGAAAATAATTTCTTCAACCAACGTTTCCTTCGCCCGGTCATTCACCTTGTTTATTATTTGGGTGCGCATTAGCATCAATTCATTTTTTATTACCGATGATTCTATACGCAGGTATAGTTTTTTATCGTGGATGAATATTTCCTTTGTTCGGTTGGCTACCGATTTTCCTACCAGTTCGGGCCAGTGCGCCACAATACCGGTTTCTTCAAAGCGCTTTTTTATTTTGTAAACATTGAGCATTTGCTCAATAGCTTCTTTTAATGATTTGTCGTTAGTCCTGCGCATCTATCTCACCCCCCTTCACTTTAAATAGTTTTATAGGTACATTCATACTGGTAAAAATATTTTGCACGCGGGTTACGCTGGTATCGGTTATAAAAACCTGCCCAAAATCATTATGACTAACCATTTGCATGAGTTTGGTAACACGTTTATCATCAAGCTTATCAAAAATATCATCGAGCAATAGCAACGGCTTAAATCCTTTTTGCTGGGTTAAAAATGTGTACTGCGCCAGCTTAAGCGCTATTAAAAATGATTTTTGCTGCCCCTGCGACCCAAATTTTTTCATCGGCATAGCATGGATGACGAATTGGAGATCGTCCTTATGTATACCTGCCGTGGTGCGCTCCAATGCCCGGTCGCGCTCAATGCTCTTTTTTAACAATGCCGGAAAATCATCCTGCAATAACTGCGATTCATAGATCAGCTCTACCTTTTCGGCGTCTTCGGTTAAAAAATGGTAATGCCGGTTAAATATTTCGGTAAAACTTTCCATAAAAGCTTTGCGCTTTTTAAAAATGTTGTTGCCGGCGGTTATAAGCTGCTCGTCCATTACCTCCAGCAAATGAGGGTCGTAACGGCCGGTATCGGCTATCATTTTCAAAAACGCGTTACGGCTGTTCAATACCTTATTATAGGCTATCACCTCGTCAAGGTAATTATGGTCAGTTTGCGAAAGCACGTTGTCAATAAACTTGCGGCGCTCCTCGCTACCTTCAACAATAATGCTGGTATCATAAGGCGAGATCATTACCAGGGGGAATAATCCGATGTGGTCGGCCAGGCGCTGGTAATCCTTTTTGTTGCGCTTAAACTGTTTTTTTTGATTGCGTTTTACCGCGCAGGCAATTTTTTCGTGCTTGTTGTTCTTATTAAAGTCGCCGTTAATAATAAAGAAATCGGTACCCTGTTTTATCTGCTGGCTATCAATAGGGTTAAAGTAGCTTTTGCAAAGCGACAGGTAATGTATGGCATCGAGCAAATTGGTTTTACCTGCGCCGTTATCGCCTGTAAAAGCATTTACGCCATTGCTGAAAGTTAACTCAGCCCCGGCATAATTTTTAAAGTTGATAACTGATAATTGTTGCAGATACATGTGGTGGGTAAAAATAGTGATTTGTTTTTTGATTGAGTGAATGAGTGATTATGTGAATGAACGATTGTAGAGAATTGAACAAAAAGATACTTTGATCCATAGCTAATTAGTTAAACAATTCAAATATAAAACCATATCACTGTTACGGTTTACACCATCATTTTGCCAACCGAATATTTCTTTTTTATTATTTACTTGTTTAGTGGTTGATAACTGATAATAACCATTGCCAGCCGGCGTACGCCGCAACTCGTACCGATTTTACAGCCAATAAGCCAGACAGCCGGATGATGTATTTATGGCGATCATTTGGCACTGCACGAAAAAACTATCAACGAACTTAAAATACCTGCCGCTGTCGGCGTAGGTAACAAATGTTACCGTTTAACTTTTTTGGTGAAACTACTTTTGTTAAAAATTAAATTAATGAAGAAGATAAAGCATTTGGTCAAATGGGGGTTGTTCCTCTTTATAGGCTTCCCCGGTTTCCTTTCAATAGCGCGAGCGCAGGACCTCAGCCAAAAGCTAAGCCTGAATGAGGCCATTTCTTCAGCTTTAGCTAACAGTAAAACTATCCGCCTGGCTGGTTTGGATGAGCGTATTGCAGAGTCGGGTTTCAAGCAAACCCAGGCGGTCTTCCTGCCAAAGGTTGATCTCTCTTATACCGCGATGAGCACTAACGACCCGCTCAACGCTTTTGGTTTTAAACTGCAGCAGCGCAGGATTACCCAAAACGATTTTAATCCTGTTCTTTTAAACCATCCTTCCACAACACCAGATTACATGGCACAAGTGGAGGTCAGGCAACCCTTGCTCAATATCGATATGCTATACATGCGTAAAGGTGCCGAAAAGCAAACCGAAGTTTATAAGTATAAAACACAGCGCACCGGGGAGTACATCATTTTCGAAACCACGAAAGCATTTTTGCAACTGCAGCTGGCCTGCCAGGCGGAAAAGGTTTTGGCGGAAGCAGCAATTACTGCAAAATCTGTATATAAGTTTACAGACGATCATTTCAAGCAGGGATTGATCCAGAAGTCGGACTTACTGAATGCCCAGGTACATGTAACCTCTGTTCAAAGCAACCTGGCGAAAGCGCAAAGCAGTATCCATAACGCTTCTGATTACCTGGGCCTGTTAATGGGGCAGCCTGCCGGGAAAATTTACAGCATCATTGATGAACCGCAAACGAATTCGCCGGCTATTGACAGCACACTAAGGGTATTTGCTGCCCGGTCTGATTTCATGGCCATGCAGAAAGCCATTGATGCATACGGTCTGATGATCAAATCCAGTCAGATGAGTTACCTGCCTAAGCTGAATGCATTCGGCAATTACCAGTATAACGACAGCCGTTTAACCGGTTTCGGCGCTAATGCTTACCTTGTTGGTATACAGTTATCGTGGACCGTTTTTAATGGGAATAAAACCAAACATGTGATTGCCGCACAAAAACTGGAACGGGACAAACTTACCGTACAGTTAGCCCAGCAAAAAGACCAGAGCCAGCTGGAACTGGATAAAGCCTACCGCGACCTTTCGGACGCCCGGTTTGAAATAGCTCAGGACCAGGCAGCCATAGAACAGGCAGCAGAAGCCCTGAGAATATTGCAAAACCGTTACCAGCAAGGATTGGTCAATACTATCGATGTACTAACCGCCGATACCCAGTTATCCCAATTAAAATTTTCGCTTGCCCAGGCGCAGTTTACTGCCAATGTGACCAGCGCGTATATACAATTATTAACAGTAACCACCATTAATAACTGATTAGATATGAACTTAATTATTCATAAAAATAGGGCTTTACAATTATTTACCAGTATTGGGTTACTGATTCTTAGTGCCTGTTCCTCCAATGAAAAAAAAGATACACAAGTCGGTGCAGATACTGCAATACTGGTTACGGTAAGTCAGCCTTTGGCAGATGCGAAACAAGCATTAACTGTTAGCGGACAGGTGGAAGCCAGTCAAACAGCCAATATCAGCACCAGGGTGATGGGGTATATTACTAAGATCAATGTCAAAGTGGGCGACCGGGTGAGTAAAGGACAATTACTGGCAACGATCAGCAATGACGATATCGTGGCGAAAAGAGCCCACGCCGACGCGATGATAACAGAAGCTGACGCTGGTTTTAAGAACGCACAAAAAGACTACGACCGCTTTACCGTATTGTATAAACAGCAAAGCGCCTCCGCTAAAGAACTGGATAATATTACGCTTCAATACCAATCAGCTAAATCCGGGCTTGAAGCTGCAAAACAACAACGCAACGAAGTAAGTGCATTGCTCAGCTACACCAATCTGACCGCTTCCTTTGCCGGAACAGTTACCCGGAAAATGATGGATGCCGGTAGTATGGCCAATCCCGGAATGCCCCTATTGACCATTGAACAAAGCGGTAGTTACCAGGTAAGTGCCTCGGTGCCGGAAAGTGAGATCAGTTTGATAAAAGAAAATGCACCGGTAACGATAAATATCGACGCTATTCATAAAGTAATCAATGGAAAAATAGCGCAGATCAGCCAGTCATCTCAAAACAGCGGCGGGCAGTACATGATCAAAATACACATCCCGGACAATGAAAAGCAAGGCCTGTTTGGCGGCATGTACGCCAACGTAACTATCCCGGTAACCCAGGCAATTAAAACTAACGCCGGTAATCGGGTCATGGTTCCGGTTTCGGCTATCGAATATAAAGACCAGTTAACCGGCTTGTATACTATCGGTAATAACCATAGAGCTTTGCTGCGCTGGGTGAGGCTGGGCAGGATACAGGGAAGCCAGGTTGAAGTATTAAGCGGGCTTGCTGCGAATGAGCAATTTATTGTGAGCGCTGAAGGCAGATTGTATAACGGGGTAGCAGTTAAAATAAAATAAGGGACATGAAAGACGGATTTGCAGGAAATATAGCCAAGGCATTCATACAGTCAAAATTAACGATACTGTTGATGATCGCTTTTTTACTCGTAGGCGGCTACAGCACTTTTTTAATTCCCCGCGAGGAGGAACCGCAGATACAAGTACCCATGGCCGATATTTTTATCGGTTACCCCGGCGCTTCACCAAAAGATGTCGAAACCAAAGTTGCGGCACCAATTGAAAAAATGATCTCGAATATCAAGGGCGTGGAATATGTGTATTCTACCTCCTTGCAAGGGCAGGCGATGGTGATCGTGCAGTTTAACGTGGGCGAAGACGTAGAACGTTCATTGGTAAAGTTGTACAGCGAACTAATGAAAAATATGGATAAAATGCCACAGGGTATTACACTGCCATTGATCAAAACCAGGGCCATTGACGATGTGCCGGTATTGGGCTTGACCATTTGGAGCGATAAATACGACGATTACCAATTGAAGCAAATGGGCCAGGAACTGGCGAATGAGATCAAAAAGATTAATGATGTATCGGATATCAACATCATCGGTGGCCGCAACCGCGAGGTAAAAGTATTGCTGGATAAAAATAAGATGGCGGAAAGTCATGTGGACTTTTTATCGCTGAGCAAGCAAATTCAGGGCAGTAATATACAATTGCCAGGCGGAACTTTACTGCAAAAGGACACCGCTTTTTCGGTGGAGACCGGGAACTTTCTGACATCTTCAGACGATGTAGGTAATTTAGTGGTGGGCATTAACCAGCAGCAGCCGGTTTATCTGAAACAGATCGCGAAAGTGGATGAAGGTGCCGAAACGCCGAAGCAATACGTGTTATTTGGCTATGGAAAAGCAGATTTGACTAACTCAAAAATTTTCAAATCTAATTACCCGGCCATTACGCTTTCAATAGCCAAAAAGAAAGGCGCGGATGCCATGAAGCTTTCGGAACAGATCCTTGGCAAGGTGGAACATTTAAAAGCAAGTTTATTGCCTAATGACGTGCATTTAACCGTTACCCGCAACTATGGAGAGAGCGCTTCGGATAAAGTGGGCGAATTGCTGCTTCACTTGTTTATCGCCATTGTAGTGGTTACTGTATTTGTGATGCTGGCTATGGGCTGGCGCGGAGGGTTGGTCGTATTCCTTTCCGTTCCGGTAACTTTCGCGCTTACGCTGTTTGCCTACTACTTTATGCACTATACGCTCAACCGCATTACGCTGTTCGCACTGGTATTTATTACGGGTATCGTGGTAGATGATTCTATCATCATTGCTGAAAACATGCACCGACACTTTAGGATGAAAAAGCTACCGCCAATACAGGCCGCTATCTATGCCATTAACGAAGTAGGTAACCCAACTATTCTGGCCACATTCACCGTAATAGCAGCTGTTCTTCCCATGGCTTTTGTATCCGGCATGATGGGGCCGTATATGAGCCCGATGCCGATCGGTGCTTCTATCGCCATGATCTTATCGCTGATTGTTGCGCTGACCTTAACCCCATACCTCGGTTATATTTTTTTGCGGGAGAAAGAAAAGCATGGTGCCGCTCACAAAAAAAGCAAACCCAAACTACTGGAAGAAACCCGTATCTATAAAATATACCGTGCCTTTATACAACCTTTACTGGAAACCCGCTGGAAACGCTGGACATTTATCCTGAGCATTGTGGTGATCTTGTTCGCATCACTATCGATGTTCTATACCAAAGCAGTTGCCGTTAAAATGCTGCCCTTTGATAACAAGAATGAGTTTCAGGTAGTGATTGATATGCCGGAAGGCACTACGCTTGAAAAGACGCAAGCGGTTGCAAAAGATATCGGGTCATTTGTTTCCGGCCAGTCGCTCGTGCGAAATTATGAAACCTACATCGGTACTTCGGCACCGATAAGCTTTAACGGGTTGGTACGTCATTATGATTTAAGACGAGGCGATAACGTAGCCGATATACAGGTTAACCTGGTTGACAAAAAAGATCGGAGCATCCAAAGCCACAGCGTAGCTAAAAAGATGCGCGGCCCGATACAAGCCATCGCTGCAAAATATAATGCCAATGTGAAGATCGTGGAAGTGCCGCCAGGCCCTCCGGTTTTGTCAACCTTAGTGGCTGAAATATATGGGCCTGATTATAACGAGCAGATCAAAGTGGCACGGCAGGTAAAAAACCTCATGCACAAAACGTCTAATTTGGTAGATGTAGACTGGATGGTGGAAAATGACCAGCCCGGGTACCATATTGAAGTGAACAAGGAAAAAGCGATGCGTTATGGTATCGCCACCGAGCAAATAGCTGCAACCGTTAATGCCGGCCTGTCAGATATGGCGGTCGGCAATATTGCCCAGCCCGCTGCTTATAACCAAACCGCGATCAAATTACAGTTGAGCGATGCGGATAAAAGCAATATCGATGATATACTGAACTTGAAAGTGATCGGGATGCAGGGTAACGCAGTACCCATAAAAGACCTGGTTACTGTAACCCGGCAGATCAAGCCAAAAAGCATTTATCGTAAGAACCAAAAGGAAGTGGTGTACGTACTGGGCGATATGGCTGGCGACCTGGAAAGTCCCTCTTATGCGATTTCAGATGTTTCAGATCATTTAAAAACAGTGAAAGTGCCAAAAGGGTTTTCGCTGAAAGAGGAATACACCCATCAGCCGGAACTGGAGGATAATTACAGCCTGAAATGGGATGGCGAATGGCAGATCACCTTCGAGGTGTTCCGCGATTTGGGTATTGCCTTCGCCGTTGTGATCATTATGATCTACATCCTGATCGTGGGCTGGTTCCAGAATTTCACCATACCACTGGTGATGCTGGCCGCGATCCCGCTTTCACTTATCGGTATCATATTGGGCCACTGGATGCTGCATGCCTATTTTACCGCAACCTCGATGATAGGCTTTATAGCGCTTGCCGGAGTAATGGTTCGAAACTCTATCTTACTGATCGACTTTATCAATATCAGGCTCGACGAAGGTATCCCGCTTAAACAGGCCATTATTGAAGCAGGTGCGGTACGTACTACACCTATACTATTGACCGCCGGCGCGGTAGCTTTAGGAGCAGTAATCATTTTGTTCGACCCGATCTTCCAGGGCCTGGCGATATCGCTCATGGGCGGTACGATCACCTCTACTTTCCTAACACTGATCGTGGTGCCTTTACTCTACTTTAAAATGATGCGTAAAACAGAACGTAAACCCAAAATAGCTGAGTCATGAAATTACTGATCGTAACCTGCCTGAAAGAGTATTTACCAGTTATTGCCCGGATATTTAAAGAGGCAAACATTGAGGTATTCAATACCAGTAAGATCACCGGGTACCGGGATAGCGTCCCTGAAAATCTGTTGGAGGACTGGTTTGCCAGCGGCGGCGGCGAAGTGGAGTCGATGATGATCTTCACCTATACTCAAACGGCTAATGCCGAAAAAGGACTTGAATTGATCAATGATCATAACAAAACAATTAGAGAGAATTTTCCGGTCCGGGCATTTATCATGCCGGTAGAAAAAGCTGTTTAAACCTAAAAACAAAGGAATCATGAAAGAAAGAATTGTACGCGCCGTTGCCGGTACCATCGTGTTAACCAGTATAACTCTGGCCTACACGGTGAATATTAATTGGCTATGGCTGGGTGTTTTTGTAGGTGTTAACTTACTGCAATCTGCCTTTACCAGGTTCTGCCCTTTGGAACTGATCCTAAAAGCAGCAGGCGTTAAAAACTGAATATAACATTTGTAACCGTTCCCACAGTTGTTCCGAAGGATCTTTGTAATGTTATTAATACTTAGCCATGAATATGTGATGAAGGTCATGAATGGAGCTCTTGACCGTCATTATTTGTTCGTTAGAACATGGGTAAATTGGCTTTCTGATCAACACAAAAATGGAAACACCGGAACAAGTAACATCAATGCCCCGTATAGGAGACAAAGCACCCGAATTCAAAGCAATAACTACGCAAGGCGAAATAAATTTCCCGGCTGATTACAACGGCAAATGGGTGATTTTATTTAGCCATCCCGCAGATTTTACCCCCGTTTGTACGTCTGAGTTCATGACATTCGCCAGAATGGAGCCAGAATTTAATGCGTTAAACTGCCAGTTGGTGGGTTTGTCAATTGATGGCTTATACAGCCATATCGCCTGGTTAAGGACGATCAAAGACAAGATCGAATTCAAGGGAATGAAGAACATGGAAGTGAAATTCCCGCTGATCGAAGACATTACCATGGAAGTAGCTAAAAAATACGGGATGATCCAACCTGGCGAAAGTTCAACCAAGGCCGTGAGAGCCGTTTTCTTTATCGATCCAAAAGGAGTGATACGGGCTATTATTTATTACCCGCTTTCAATGGGCAGAAATTTTGATGAATTAAAAAGAGCCCTCATCGCCATGCAAACTGCCGACACCTACAATATTGCGACACCTGCAGACTGGCGTCCGGGGGATGATGTGATTGTTCCGACAGCGGGTTCCTGCGGTGTTGCCAAAGAAAGAATGAATCATAAAGAAGAAATGACCTGCGCTGATTGGTTTTTCTGCACCAAGCCATTGGCAATTGAGAAAGTATTGGTTAAGTAAATTAAATAAATCACATGGAAGCGCATTATTATAACGTTGAGGTAAACTGGAATAGTGATCGTAAAGGCATCATGTGTTCCCCGGAACTCAATAAGGATGCGGGTAGTTGCATTGAAGTAGCGACACCGCCTGAGTTTCCAAAAGGCATTCCCGGGATCTGGTCGCCGGAGCATTTATTCACTGCGGCGGTCAGCAGTTGTTTAATGACCACATTTTTAGCCGTTGCAGAAAATTCAAAACTGAAATTTGTGAGCTTCGGCTGTAAATCAAAAGGGAAGCTGGAACAGGTAGATGGAAAGTTCCTCATGAGTGAAATTATTCTTGAGCCGACGGTTACCATTGCGGATGAAGAAGACCGGGAAAGAGCGGAAAAAGTGCTGCAGAAATCGGAATCAGCCTGCCTGGTCTCTAATTCGGTAAAGTCAAAAGTTACCATGATCCCAATAATTAAAATACTCAGCACTTAGATTAGACCTATTACCTACATGCGCACCAATGAATTGTGGGGCAGTAAGGAAAGTCACCTTGAGATGGGAATCAGACCGTACGCTCTTAAAATGGGTTTCAAGCAAATATATTATATACCAGGCGGGAAAATACCGCAATAGGATTAACATTAAGTGAAATGATCGGGGATCATATCGTTGTATAATTAATTTAAAACTACTTTACGTCCGCAGCTGGAAATACAGCATCTATTAAAAAGCTGGTTGCTTTTTCGTATGTAACCTTTGTTACCAACCCGGCAGATAATTGAACCTATCTTTGTTTCAGCAAGTAGCGTTTAATAACAGAAATATGAAAGATCGTATTCTTAGCAATTGGACATTATCTCGTATTCTCCGCGTCATTATCGGGATAGCCATCATAGGTATGGCAATATCCGGGGCAGATATAGCCAGCGGTGTCATTGGGACTATTTTCACGGGTATGGGCGTTTTTAATATTGGCTGCTGTGGCTCCGGATACCGCTACACACCCGTTAAAACCAGCAAAGAGGATTCAAAAGACATCAGCTACGAAGAAGTTGTTTAAAACATTTACAGAAATTAAAAATCTATAAAAAATATCAAATGAATATATTCCAACAACTATTTGGCGGAGGGCCATCGGTCGATTTGGCCGGCATTATTAAAGAAGGAGCCTTATTAGTAGATGTCCGGACACCAGGCGAATTTGCAGGTGGGCACGTTAAAGGTTCCATCAACATTCCCCTCGATAAAGTGAGTTTGCAGTTATCGAAATTCAAAAACCAAAAAAATATCATTGTTTTTTGCCAAAGCGGTGGACGAAGCGGGCAGGCAAAAAAAATCCTGGAACAAAACGGTTTTACCAATGTGGTCAATGGCGGCACCTGGAACAATATAAATCAATTTATAAAGTAAGGTTCATGGTATCCTCAAATCGGTTCCGGTAAATACCAACGATTGATTTGAGGATGTTTTATTTTAGATTCTTATACTTGATACTTATACCGTCCTGGCTTTTTTTGCGATAACGCTGCAGCATCTAAACCAACGAGGCCCCTTTAAACTAAAATACGCTACCTTAGCTTTATGGATAAACTCGATACCCTCGGCTTTGAATTTGAACCTGCTTTAATTGAAGAGATTAAGAAATTTGGTGAACTTAAGCATTTTAAAGAAGGGGATGTCATTATGGATTATGGTAAATATATCCGGATGATGCCACTGGTTATCAAAGGGACATTGAAGGTGCTCAAAAAAGAAGAAAACGGTAAAGAGATCCTATTGTATTACCTGTCAAATAACGAGACCTGCTCGATGGCTTACAGTTGCTGCCTTGAAGAGAAAAAAAGTGATGTCAGAGCCATTGCAGAAGGAGATGTTGACATTATCGCTATCCCGCACGGCAAGTTGGATGAATGGCTGTGTAAATATCCTGGCTGGAAAAACTACATTATGCGCAGTTTCAGTGAACGTTTTTCAGAGTTGCTGAAATCCATTGAAAGCATTGCCTTTCATAAACTGGATGATAGGCTGATCGCTTACCTGAAAGAAAAGCAGCGCCTCTCTGGTTCGAGCGTCATAAAAGCTTCGCATTACCAGATCGCCGACGAACTGGCAACTTCAAGGGTGGTTGTTTCGAGACTGCTGAAAATATTAGAAAATAACGGCAAGATCCTTTTGTATCGCAACGAAATTAAACTGCTGAACAATTTTGATTCCTAATTACCTGTAACAAAACCAGGATCACTTTTCTATGTGACATTTGTTACCAACTGCCCGTTTTATATCTGCTAATTTTAGTAAAAAATTGAAGTTATGAAAAAGAACATGAGCGATCTTGACCGCGCGTTGAGAATCCTTGCCGCCATAGCAATCATTGTGTTATATTACACAAATGTTATCTCTGGCACGCTTGCCATTATTCTGCTGGTGATTGCCGCCATTTTTATTTTAACCAGTTTTGTTAGCTTTTGCCCTTTGTATTACCTCTTCAGATTCAGTACAAGAAAACCTGACGTGAATCCATAAATCGGTCTGCCGTGGATGGGATAAGATTGCTGTGACCATGCTATTTATCATTCAAACAAACAGCGATGTTTTGTTGTTGTATAAACTTTAAAACGATGGTTAAAAACGAAAAGCTCACAGCCAATCCTTCAGACCATTTAGCTAATGAGCGCACCTTCCTTGCCTGGATAAGAACGAGCATTGCCATAATGGGTTTTGGGTTTGTGGTAGTGAAATTTGCTCTTTTTATAAAAGAAGTTTCCCTGGTATTAACCAATAAACAGGCAGTGTTGCCGGGTAAAGGCTACTCCACCCAAATTGGGATACTGCTGGTGGCGATTGGGGCTTTTACAGCTTTATATGCTTATTGGCGGTATCGTATCACAGAAAAACAATTGTTGAATAAAGCTTATAAACCATCATATGTTCCCTCTTTCAGTCTTACGCTCGCGATATTGATTGTTGGGATTTTGTTGGTGATGTATCTTATTCCCGGATTATTATAAACGCTGAAGCTTACCAGAAATTCGACACGCTAGTAAACTATTTCAAATCCCTTTGACAATCTGTATAGCCATTTAACATTTCAACAATTACCCCTGACGCTGAATATTGGTTTTACAATTTAGTCTAAATGTAATCATCAAATAAAAGTTTCGGAAATTTTTAGCTGCATAGCCGTTGTGGTTATAGCAGTAGCTACCCGGGTAAAGCTTACACTGCTAAGGAAATGCTGTATGACTCTTGCGTGCATGAGCCACACCAAGGTGGGCTAAAATGTCAACATAAATTATCTTTCCTTTAAAGTCGCTTAATTTTACAGTGTAACCATTCTGATCAAGAGCTTTAAAACCCAATGCATTATTGCCGAAAATTTTCAAAAGAAAAACTCACCGATATGTTCGATGAGTTTCATGTAGTCGCTACCGATAGTCGATATCCTTCAGGCGTAGACAATGGTTAATGTAATTGGTACATTCAATGCTTTTGAGACAATGCAATTTGCCTTAGCACCGTCGGCAATTTCAATAAATGTTACATCATCTACACCTTCAATTGCACTGGCGCGTAAATCCAGGTGAATACCTCTAATGCTCAATGCCTGCATATCAAGATCTACAGTTGCTGTCGTAAAGATGTCGCCCCCAGTGATGTTGTGATGGGCTAAAGTTGCGCTAAGCGCCATCGAAAAACAGCCTGCATGTGCAGCGGCTATCAGTTCTTCAGGATTAGTGCCGATACCATCGGCAAAGCGGGTTTTAAACGAATATGGTGTTTCAGTAAGCACGGTGCTTTGTGTGCTTATTTCTCCTGCGCCTTCTTGTAAAGTGCCATTCCAATGAGCTTTTGCTATACGTTTCATGGTTTATAATTTATTAAGTAATTTATTATTTGATATTTAACCGATTGTTATTTGCATTCAGTGATAAGTATTGCAGCGAGTTTATCGGGCATAGAAATGAATGGTGTGTGGCTGCTTTGCAGGGTATATACTTTAGCTACTTTACTTGTTTTTACCATGTATTGTTGTGCAGGATAACTGATGGCATGATCATTAGCCGTATGGATGTAAACTTTTCTAATACTGCCGAAATTCTTTTCGGTCAGATGAACAGGAGTGGCAAGAGGGGCGAGGGGTTCGGGTTTAATGTTAGCGGCAATATATTCCTGAACTTGCTGAGGTGCATCGGCAGCAAAAATATCGGCTGCACCATCTTTCGCGATGATAGCTTCACCGTGTTCCTGATCGACAGTAAGATACCTGCCGATATGAGATCCCGGGTCTTGTTTTGCCAATGATAAAAGACTGTCACCATCATGCGGTAACGCTGCTGCCAGAAAGATCAGCTCTTTGATTTGTGCCGGAATTTCTTCAGCTACCTGGCTGATCACCAGTCCGGCAAAGCTATGTCCCACCAAAACTACATTGGTGCGGGTGCCGACAGCGGCTTTTACCTGGTCAACATAAGTTTGAAAGGTGATACCGGCAAATGAGGTGGTATCTTTTCCGTGGCCCGCAAGGTTAACGGTGATGACTTCTTCGCCCTGGTCTTTTAACAAAGGAACCACTGCATCCCAGGAAGAAGCATCAGACCATGCTCCGTGAACAAGTACAATGGTTTTAGAATTTTTGCGGGTTGTTTTTTGGGCCTGAGCAGTAAAGCCTAATACGCTCATGGCCATAATAATTATTGCTGTTTTCATGTTTGTTTAATGCCTAATTGTTTAGGACATGACAAACATCCGATAATGTGCTCTGGATAAATTTAACCTGGGTTAAAATCGAAAAGTTCTCTAAAAAAAGTTTTTTTTAAAGAATCCGGCAATTCAGAACTGATAGCAGGCTAACGATGTTCTACTTTCCAACCATTCTTTTACGGATCCGGCTCAGTGATGGCCCCTGGATGCCCAGGTATGAAGCGATATGATAAAGTGGTACCGAATTAAAAATATTCGGATGTTTTTCCATCATTTCCCGGTATCGATCTTCCGGCGTTTTAAACAGGAATCCTTCGGTATTAACCATCACCTCATGGAAAGCAGTCTCTGCAACGATTCTTCCAAATCGTTCCCATTGGTGTGATTGCCCATAAAGTTCATTCAGGTGATCTACGTGTATATATAATATATGAGAATCAACCATCGCTTCAGTATAATACTCGCAGGCGGTTTGCGCTAAAAAACTTTTATAGGATGCTACAAATTGATGGTTGGTAAAAAATAGCATGTTTTTTTCTTCCCCCGTCTTGCTATTAACACGATAGATTCTAAATACACCGTTGATAACAAAGCCGAGGTGCTTACAAACGTTTTTATACTCGTTATAAAATTCGCCTTTTTTATACTGTTTCAATTTCCAGTAAGGCAATGATAAGTCAAATGCTTCCGGTTTCATACCGGCAGATCCTAAGATCGTTCGTAATAATTCTATTTCTGTTTTATTGTCTAGCATACCGTAAAAATATTAATTATTATACGACCCTGCTTATATTGAAATTCATCAATTTGCGAAATTACTTCGCACATAGGTAAAGGAATGTGCAAATTAATGGCTTTATTAATAGTAATTATTTTTAGCAAACATCCAAAAAACTTGCAGTTTGATTGTTTGGACTTCAGACGTTTTACAAGAAATTAAATAGATGTCGGCAGTTCCGCCCCCACCCATTGGCTCTATTGATTTTAGTACAAATATAAATGTTAATCATCCTGTGAGTCCGTATCAGGCACCCGTCGTGAGTCCGGCTAGTTTTTGGCGGTCAGTGATCCCGATCTGCTTACCGGTCACGATAACGATATTTTCTTTTGTCAGGTCCATGATCACTCGGAAAACTGTCTCGTATGTCGAGGCGGCGAAGGCAGCAAGATCGTGCCTGGAAAGGGTAAGGTTAATGTAGCCTTCGGCGTCTTTTCCAAACTGTTCCTCCAATGATAACAAAGCCTGGGCTACCCGCCCTTTTACCGGCATATGCGCCAGGTCGCGCATTTTCCGCTCGGAAACATCCAACTCTTCTGCGAACAGCACCATGAGTTTATAGCTTAGATCACTATTGGTTTTCAGGGAGGCTTCAAAAAACTTGATGTCTACAAAACAAACTACCAGCGGTTCTACAGCAGTGGCGGACACGCCGTAAACCATTTTGCTGCCCAGTCCCCGGTGTCCCAGTATTGCGCCATCGGCAGCAAACCTAATGTGGAGATTCTGATGAACGTGACCACTCCAATCCGGCGCAAGCTGACCATCCATTCCGGGCGAAACTGACCACCTGATTCCGGGGCAAACTGACCACCGCAAACACGTAGCAAATGCTGTAAAAGAGA